>VOFJ01002583.1_pt1 | contig 45452 bp, 49 predicted proteins | sample 5384081 | NCBI WGS metagenome assembly VOFJ01 (sample SAMN12384729, study PRJNA508395) | human gut metagenome | isolation source: healthy gut I | host: Homo sapiens
AAGCAAAAATACAATGCTAATACATCCGCCAATGGTGGCCGATATAGGCACCTCATAGTAAGTGGATTTATCCGAGAAGAACATAGACACACGATATGCAAAGCTACCCGGAATGACAAAGCCTCTTTCTGAACCGATGAACAGGCAAGATACAAAGCCATATATAACTCCGACAACGCTTGTTACAATAATATTGCGGCTCAGATTGATAACGATTGCCCTAAACAGGTCGTTACAAAAACGACAACACCGGCTTCAATTCCAAACCCGATTGCCAGCTTGAGGAACAGGGAAATACCGCCGGTCAACCTGCCAGCTCCATTGAGTATCGCCACCAATAGGCCAAATGCGATAAATAAGACAGCCGCAAAACAGATGCCGATAACGACGCTGACAGTAACTTTCGATAGAAAGAGCTTCTTCTTTGAAAACCCGTAGGTAATCCAGTTGATGTAAGTTTTGTTTTTGTATTCCTGATAAAACAGCGAACCAATCAAAATGAAGAGCACCATTGGGAAGAACATGGAAAACTGGTTATTCATAAAGAAGAACAGGTCAGCAAGTGATGTTGTGCTACTGTTGAAAATTGCTCCTGCTCCGCCGGTAATGATGGGAAGAAGCGACAACAGCAGAAGAAATACCATAAACCATTCCCGCTTCAACTTGTAAAACTCATTTTTAATCAACACTCCCATTATGCTTCCTCCCTCTGGCCGGAAGTCATAATATCCTCATACAGGGCTTCCAGTTCCTTTTCGTTATAGTCGTTTTCTACAATCTTGATGATTTTTCCGTCACGAATGAAAATAAGAACATCCGTGACAGCAGCAATCTCCGTCAGATTATGGCTTGATACCAAAATACAGTGTTGGGGAGATTTTAAGCGTTCTTTCAGAAGCAGCCGGATTTCCTTTATCCCCATCGGATCAAGACCGTTGGTAGGTTCGTCCAGCAGTAAATATTGAACATCGCCTAAAAAAGGCGCGAGCAATTCCCAGTCGTCGTTGGCGCATCCCCAAAGAAAGTTGAGAGAACAGCTTTTTTCGGGCATCCAGCAAGTTCACTTGTTTGAGCGCCACTTCGATGTTTGGTCTTTTCAGACCTAAATATTGTGCGTGGAGCTTCAAATTTTTCCTCTGCTCGACGCATTTTTAACGGTTATAACCGTTTGAGCTTCTTCTAACGCTGCGGTAATCTGATAATTTCCCTCCCCGTGAACAAGCGCATTATAAACCACATTTGAGAAGATCCGGGCTAAGGCATCTGGATCGCCCCAAATGATAGCCGGTGAATTTGGGATAACGATATTGGGGACGCATTTTTTCTGTTCAAAATCGCCATAGTATGAGGCAACAACATCCCGAAGTACACTGTGTATATCTGTATTCCTGCAATTCAATTTCAGCTCGTCGGCCTCAATCCTTGCAAATTCAAACAGTTGGTCGAGAAGTAGCTTTACAGTGGAAATTCGTTCTCCCGCAATCGTTACATATTCTTTTTTTTGCTCCCCAGTTAAATTCTGCTCCTGCAAAAGCTGGATATAGCCGTTTGCTGTTGCCAGCGGCGTTCGCAAGTCGTGGGACAGACTGGTAATAGTATCCCGGAACAGGGTGTCGCTCCGTTCGATTTCCTGCCTCATACTGCGATATTTTTTTCAGAAGATGATTGATACTTGCAGCCAAATCCTGTATTGGCCCATCCGTTTTTTCCACCATGATTTCTGTTTGCGTATCCCGGTCTGTCAAAAAATCAATCTGCTTTTTGATTTTCCGAACCATTTTCCGCTGATAAATCAGTTTCAGGAACAAAAAACAGGGAAAGCATTGCCAGCAAGATACATAACACAATCATGCGGCCATCACCGCCTTTCCAAATTGCGCAAATCCAGCCTTTGAAACAAGGAGACCGAAACGGCTGTCGGTAAAAACAAATATACTACCAGCGTAATCAAAATGGGCATTAAATTCTCCCCAAAGGTATTGATCTGCAAGCTATGGGAAAGCCCTACCACCCAATACTTGTAGAGCGAATAATCCATATCCAATGCTGTGCTTATCTTTGTGAGGTATAGATACAAAACCCCCAGCAGAAAAAATGCGGCAATCGTGACAATTATCCGATGCCGGAGCAGGTAACTTAGCAGATTGAGAAATGCGGTGTACCCTAAAAAAGCACAGACATTGAAGCAGAAGAAAGGCTCCGATTGCAGAAAACGAATAGTCTATGTCATACCGGGATGCTCCCATTATCAAAATGGACAAATATGCAACACTAAAACATACGAACAGAAAAAACAAAACGCCAATCCATGAGGCCAGCAGTTTTCCAAAGAATAGGTGTACTCTGCTTGTACCTTTAGAAAGTGCGATACTGTATGTGCCGGTATGAAAATCTTCTGTAAAGTACAGGCACAAAAAAAGAGCGTCAACGGAAAAATCAGGCTGTAATCTGAAAATAGAAACTCCGTGAACGAAACCAGAGATATAGCCGGAAGCATAGCATCTACCGAATTATGATAAAAATGTCAGGGCAAGCGCAAAGACAAAGAAAGCAGCCAGTGCGAGGCAGGCCCAAAACAGGCGGTTTTTGCGGATACGGAATAACTCACTTTGCATCGTCTGAATCACTCTTTGCACCTCCTGTCATTTTCAAAAGATAGTCGGTCGGCTCCATACCGGCAAGCCAGATTTCTGATACCTCTATCCCGGAATGAACCAGCAGCGTATTGATTTCCCCGGATTGCTCATTACAATGAAAAATTCTAATCAGGTCATGACCCAACACTTCAAAATCCGGGAACTGCTGGCTTAAAATCGTAATAGCCCGTTCTAATTGTGGAGTTCTTATCTTTATGCACCGCTGGCAGCTCTCTTTCAATTCCCCAGCCGTAAGCTCACAAAGCAGCTTGCCATCTGCCATCACGCCATATTTGGATGCAAGCCGGGAAAGCAGCGTATAATCCTGTCCAGAGATTAAAAGTGTGGGTATGGTTGATTTCATGCAGATAGTTCAGAACAGAAAGCAGGTGTTCACATTCTCCCTTATCTAGCCCGGAAAAAGGATCGTCCAAAATTATCATATCTGGATTTCCCAAAAGGGCAACAGCCAAATTCACTAAACGCTGGGTCGATAATGGCAATCGCCGTACCGCCTTTTTTCTTTCAGGTTCAGATGCAATATATCTAAAAAACGGCTTTCTGTACTTCCGAAAGCAGAAGAAAAATAACGCAGCATATCAGCAGGTGACAGAGAGCCGATTGTCACAGGCTTTTGTGGTACAAACCCAATCCGGCGGCGCTCCTTCTGATAGTCTATATTGCCAAATAATTTGAGCGTACCAGCTTGAGGTCTAAGTGTACCTATAATGGTTTGCAACAGTACAGATTTCCCGGCGTGATGGCCGCCATACAGTGCATAGATTTCTCCGCGTTTTACCTGAAACGCGATATTTTTAATTCCGTTTCCATCCGGGAAAACATTAGGTCAACCCGGCTGTTTCCAAAGCAGTCTCCAAAATAATCATCCCCTTTCCATGCTGTCTTATTGTAGCAGACTGGTGTGCAAACTTCATAAGATTTCTCTAAGGATTAGCCCTGCATTTTGAAACCGAGGCCCCAAACCGTCTGAATATACTTTTCCTCTGGATTGACCTTGGCAAACTTCTTGCGGAGATTTCCAATGTGGACATTGATTGCATTATCGTCCCCGATAAAATTTTCATTCCACACGCTTTCAAAGATATTGTTCTTTGTGAATACTTTTGAGGGCGCGGACATCAAAAGCTGCAAAATCAGGTATTCATATCGTGTCAAAGCAATGGGGGTATTCCCGATTTTAGCCTCCATAGCTTCTGTATCAAGGGACAAGTCCTTAAAGCGAAGTATTTTGCTATTGTTGGGGGTGGTAGACTTCTGGAAGCGCCGGAGCACTGCTTCAATCCGCACCAGAAGCTCTTGATTGTCGAATGGCTTTGTGATGTAATCATCTGCACCATTTCGTATGAGGTTCACTTTGCTGTCTATATCCGTTTTAGCGGACACACCGATAATCGGAATATCCATCATGCTTTTCATCTTTTCCAATACTGTTTCCCCGGTATGCCGGGCAGCATTAAATCAAGTAAAATTAAGTCAAAAGTGCCTTTTCTCAATCAACAGAAGCGCCTCGCTTCCAGAATATGCAGAGGTTACGCAATAACCATGTTGGGTCAAAAGCCGCTTCGTCATATCATTGAGCAGCACATCATCTTCAATAATCAGAAGATGTGGGTGTGTTCCAGTTTCCATACTATTATCTCCTTATCATTTCTCAGATTTCCGAATTAAAGCTCACATATTATTTTAATTATACCGTCTCTGTTGCATTAGAGCAAGGCAGAACCACTTTTGAAATGAAACAAAATACTACCTTACATCAAATTTGATTACATTCTCATAATCCAACCAGAAATGTACAATGATATAGGGTGATATGAGAATGAACCAAAATGAAAGAAGGTTTGACTTTCACGGCCTCGGGGCGGCTCTCAAAAGAGCCAGAGAAGAAAAGGGCTGGACACAAGCCTACGTTGCGGAATTAGTAGACCGTGACTCCCGTACCATTATGAATATTGAGAACAAAGGTCAGTATCCCAGCTTCGACCTTTTTGTTAAACTCATTACGATGTTTGACGTTTCAGTTGACCAGTTTATTCATGCGGACGGAGGGGCAAGGTCAAGCTCTTGTAGAAAGCACATTGATGTACTTCTAAACTCCATGAATGAAAAAGAGCTTGTCGTGATAGAAGCCACAGCCGAAGGCATTAAGAAAGCCAGAGAAACGGAGGTTCCAGAATAAGGGCCTCTGTTTTTTGCGTCATTTTAGGGGGCTGTCGCTAAGTGGCAAGCAATGCCTCTGTGGCCACAAGTGGCACAAAGGCGGCTTGTTGGGGCTCGCCCCAAACCCGTATCTTCGGGCCAACATGGCCCGAAGTGTCAGCGTCGCTTTGCTCCTTATTTTCATAACCTTAACGCCCCTTTTCCTGCTTTCTTCCCGGCTCGGTGTAGCCCATCAGAGTGTCAATGTTCGCCTTGATCGTGACGATCTCCTGCATATCCCGTCGTGCCTTCTGGTATTCTCCATAGAGCTGTTTTTTCTTTGCTGTGAGCTTGCGGCCTTCCTCCTTCAGCACATCCATTTTAGGGAGCTTCGCCCCGCCCAGCAGAGAGCGCATTTCCGCTTGTGCAGCCCGGTACAGTTCAAGGTCGGCCTCATGCTCCGCAAGGAATTTCCGGCTGTACTTCGTCGCCTTATACTGCTCAAAGACTGGACGGGTTTTGGCATACTGAACCGTTGCGGCCTTTAGCCCAGCATTGGTTTTCATGGCCTGCTCCGTCTGCTTGACCTGTTCGGAAATAACATGGAAACGGTCTGCCGCCTCGGTGGCTTTCTTCGCCAACTGCTCATAATCGGTCAGGTTATTGTCCTGTATATAGGCAAGAGCGGCGGCCATCTGCTTAATGTTAAATACCTTCGCCCAGCGTTCATATCCCGGCCCCTTACCGGCAGCCAGCTTTGCTTGAATATCCACCGCCAGACTGATTTTCCGCTCCGAGCGCCCGGGGCGTTTTTCTTTGCCCTCAATGGCGGACAGAACATCTTGCAAGTCGTAGCCGTCCCCCAGCGTGGAGGCACGCAGACGGGTGAAGCGTTCCTGTCCCTGCCCGGTCAGCCGGAAGCTGATACCGCCGCCCCGAACCTTCTTGACCTCATATCCGGCCCGTTTCATCAAATTGAGAAATTCATCCAGATCGGCAGGGCGTTCCGCCAGTGCGGTATCAATAGCAAGGCGCAGTCGGTCCTGATAGGAAAGCGGCCCTTTCCGGTCTTTCTGCCACTCCCCATAGTTCCGATACTTGCTCTTGCTCCGGGGCTTCGGGTTCTCCACGATGGACAGCCCGTTTTCAAGACACAGCCGGTCAGAGAGCCGGGCCGAAGGGCGAAGCTGGAGCCCCAAAAGTTTCGGAATTTCCGGGTGCAGTCAAGGGTGGTGGAGTTATAATAAATGTGACAATGGATGTGCTGCTTATCGGTGTGCGTGGTAACGATAAAAGCGTGCCGCCCCTTTGTCCAACGCATAGCCAGCTCATAGCCGATACGGTTCGCCTCCTTCGGGGTGATCTCGCCCGGATAGAAGGATTGCCGTATCTGATAGCACAGCACATCATTTTCTTTCTTCTGTTCCCGGCCCGTCATAGCGGCATAGCTGGCCTTTGCTAAAAGGAACTCGTCCGCCACGGTGGCCGGATCACATTCATAAGCGGAGATGTACTTTCCGCTTTCTGTTTTCTCCGGGTTCTTGCCATAGTCCAGACAATCCCGGATAGCCTCAGCAATCGTTTCGCCTTCGCCCGCATGGCGCTGTAACAAAGCTGTAGTAGCCAAAAATCATCCCTCCTTTCCATAAGAAAGAGGCGGCCCATTCAGACCGCCCCGACTTCGGGCCAACATGGCCCGAGGCTGCTTAACTTGCCAGAAACCGATACAGAGCGGATTTGCCTCCGTCCAGCGCCCAGAGAAGGGAGCCCGCCGCCGCTTGCAGTCCATACGGCGAAAGAAGGAAGGCAAGAAACAGAAATACAATCCCTCCTATGGGCGTCGGCGTGAAAAAAAGAGCGACACCCAGAACCGCCAGGATCACAGAGGCAATCGTCAGCAGGAAGGCGCAAATATCAAGCAGAAACACCAGCAGAGCCGCTAAAAGGGACAGCGCCAAAGCAAAGGGAGCAACCAATATTTTCAGCAGTATCTTCATCTTCAAAACCTCCTTTATCTTTTCTATCTTCATTTTACCATGCCTGTCCGGGGACATAAATGTTGCGAAAGATTAGTGAATTATGTCTCATTATTTTTCCAAATAACAGATTAAGGAGAGTCCGATGGACTCTCCTTAATCTGTTATTTGAATCAGGCATTTCAACCTCAATTTCCTTGTTTTCGATTGTGGTCTCAATTTCAGTTCTAATAGGTTCATAAATTGGTATATCTTGATTGATCGCTTCAAAGGTAACAGCTAAGCTGTACTTTGCTTTAAACAATCCGCCCCATCCCTTATGGCCGCGTACAGCAACACAAAACGCATCACTCAGTTGGTTAGATTTGATGATACACCAGTCTTTCTGTAGTGTCCCTTTTTTCTTGAGTATCCATCTGCAAAACCACGATTAGTTGCCTCGCCCAATACCCAATCAAAATCACCGTCGTCCTCAATCACAGAACCAGTTTCAAAAATTCGTTGGGCAAAAGTTTCTGCGCTTTCGCCTATCCGACTACAGCACCAATCTAACCATGTAGATAAGTACCCTTTAATATGGCGCCGTGTTCTACGGGGATTTGCAGCATAAGACAAAGTGATCTCAATCAAAATGTCGTAATCTTCACCAACCGAAGATAATTCTTCTGGAATTGGAATTTGGAAGATATGTGCTTCGTTATCTCCCAGTTCCATAAGAACGGGCGTTATTAGTGTGATTCTATACTCATCATTACTTGTTGCACGATGAACATCTGGTATACCATAACCAATATGCCTAAGCATAGAAACACAATCTTCTTTTGTAAGATCATTGGCTTTTTTTGGGGCCAACGTGCAGACTGTGCAATAAGAGCCCTGTATAATAATGCCGGGGCTTCAGGTAAACTTTTTCTCTATTTGAGTGGCAATGTATGTAACTTTTGGCGCAGCAAATGATGTGCCTATTGCATCTCTTGCGAAAAGCAGGACCTTGTGGTGATTTACGAATCAACTCAGGGCATACTTCCGGCGGTGTCGATAATATCGGAGGATTACTACCTTTATTATACGCATGAGTTCCTCCGTACTCCACAACCTCTGGTTTTAATACATCCCATATTCCTGGCCCAGAGCGGGAGAAAGAAGAAACGCTACCAGATTTACCCATGGCGACTATATCTTCTGTTTCAAAAATCAGAATCTGATACAGAGCCAACCGTTAAAGCCTGCAGACTTTGAGCCGGATCAGATATTCTGCACAATTCTCTCTCTAGATACAGTGGATATGGATAACCTGCTTGCCAATATGCACCGATTACATCAGAATATACATTTCCAGCAGCTTGAATATATAGCACATCATTATTGTAAGACTGGCTATCAATTTCAGCCGCCCAAGGCGTCATGTGCTTCATTGCACATGGTTTCCTACTCCCAATGGAATGATTGTAAATTCTAGTCGGCATAGGATTATCTTTATAATAAACTTCAACGGCTTTTGATATAGCTTTAGGCGGATAAACCTCTTGCGGCATCCCATTATGTTCATCAAGAATTCTAAAATTTCTAATCCAACAAGGGAGTTGATAGTTCCCGCTTGTGGGGATAGTATCAGGATACAATACAGCACCGGCAACTCGAGTACCATGTCCTCCACCGCCTACCTGATCACTGGGACTGGGATTATCAGGAATTAAGCTTACCGACTCTTCGCTGATGATTGCGGCAGATAAGTATTTATGTTGCTCCTGAATGCCGCTATCTATTACACAGACAATAGGGGCTGATTCTGACGGAGGTACTATATTTACGTTTTCAGCTAAGTCAGTGCAATTAGACACAGGTACTCCGATGTTAATTTCTTCACTCTCAGATGCTTCAAAAATATATGGGAAATTCATTACAAGGTCAACTAAGCACTTTCCGCTAATCTTTAATCTGGCAGAGAAACTGTCTGGCAAATCACATACTTCTGAAGTGCCATCAGACATTTCCATAATTTCACCATGATAAGCATTGACAAAGCTTTCAAGCGCCTCTTCTCGTTCCATTTTAAACTCGTCCCATTCGAGATAAGCTTTATTAAAATTCTCTTCCCATTTTTGCTCTCGCTTGGCGTAATGTTCATCTGTTTCTTGTTTTGTTCTGGAAGGGCGATCAGGTAATTGTATATTCCCGCAACAACTTATACCTATATCGATAAAGTACGTTGAATCTGCGGTAATAGTTGCCCATTTAGAATAGAGGTCATCTGACAAAATCCGCTTAAGTCTGTCGCTATCTTCGCACAGTGCATATACTTTAGCAGGAGTGTTACAGCGCAAAGAAATATTTTGAATAAATTCATTCGCTTTTTGGTTAAAACGAGTTAGGTCAATATCTTCTGACGCAACTATAATAAAGCCATCTTCAATTTCACAAACGATTTCAAACCCCAGTCCTCTTAAAAATTCGATATTACTGGAGGGCTCAATTTCTAGTAGAATTGGGATACCTGCTTGTATCTCCGGTAAATCTTCTTCTAAACGATTTATGCGTCGTTCTTTCCAAAACCGAGACAATTCAGACGAACGGCGTTTTAAATACTCGCCATGATGTGCTCTATTATTACGATTACGATTGGTTCGTTCAGAAGGCGAATTGAACCCGCGTAGCTTTGGTTTTCCTCTATACAAAAATGGAAGTGGCAAATGAGAAAAAATCTCTGTTTTCGGGCATAAGATTACCTCCTCACCTTTAAAACTTTAAACTCTCTTTTTAGAGCTTTAGAAAAAAATGTTCGTAACACACTTTTTTATTACCTGAAAGAATACTTATTTTGGCGGCCCTTTGAGCAATCAAAACAACATTGGCAGCAGAAAAACCATCCATTTGTTCCGCAATACTATCCAAATTTATATCTGGTGAAGTGGGAATGGCGGATAATGTCATTTCAAGTAAACGTTTGCGTTCAATCTTGCCGGGCAACGCCATTTCAATTACATCATCAAATCTCCGAAAAAGAGCTTCGTCAAGAGATACTTTCAAATTGGTAGTTGCAATTACCAAACCAGGTGCATCATACTCGTCAAGCAAAGTAAGGAGCATATTTACGATTCTAGGGACTTCACCAACATCTTGCGTTGTTGTTCTAGATTTTGCTATGAAATCACACTCATCAAGCAATAAGACCACAGGTTCATTTTTACAATAGTCAAAAAACCATACGAAGGTTAGATGCGGATTCTCCAAAATACGAAGAAAGCAAAGAATCAAATCTGACTTTCAACAATGGCAGACCTAAATTCCAAGCAATTCTTTCTGCGCTCATAGTTTTCCCACATCCTGGCGGGCCATAAAGCAACACTTTTCTTTTGGGAACGAGGTTGTATTTTTTTAGTCTCTCACGTGCTGCGTATTCCTGTTCAATAGATAACAGTCGTTCTTCCACGCCTTCCGGTAAAACCATATGGTGCTTCAACTGTTCGCGAGGAATGTAAGAAACCAACTGTGAATTATTCCGTTTGCTTTTAGGCAATGAAGCCAATCCTGTTTCATTTCGGCGGCTATCAAATAAAGTATATTTAGGTTTTTCTGTAATCGTTAGCTTTTCTAATGAATCCGCCAGTACATTATGACCAAGTTTTCGTTCCTCTTGAATAATTGTAATGGCAATCTTTTTTAAAGAAACTATATCTTCTGTATATATAGCTTTAAAAAGTCGTTTATATAATTCTGCTTTCATAAAAATCTCCCTCATTTCATATTTGCGTCAAGAGTCGGTTCATGGCCTATTCACTCTATACTTTTTGTTGTCGGGAGGAAGTTTTTTCAATAGGTTCTATATATGTTCCAGTAGTATGCACATAATTGAGAAACAGAGTACCTAATAATAACCGATCACTACGAGATATTCTGTTCCATTCATAGCCTTTAAACAGATCTCGCACAAGAAAAATTTCGTTATGATTCAAATGCTTTGTTTCATCTATAGCTCGGGTCAAAAGATCGTTTGCTGTTGCCATCACAACCCCTCCTTGTTGTAAACAATATGATAAACAATGTTGTTAATATCATAACATGATTATTTATGGAGGACAATATTTTTTCAGTATTATTCTTTGAAGAAATTATTACAATTCTTCTCTTTTTCGGGTCAACATGGCCCGAAGTGGTAAAAGAAGAGCAGGGCGGCAAGCCCCGCAACGGAAGCCTGCCGCCCTCGTCTTACTTTGCCACCAGCTCGGAGAGCTCCCGCAACACCTTTGACACCTCGCCCCACAGCTTTTCATAGTCTCGCTTCAATCCGTCGATTTCCTCCGGGTACACGCCATAGGTATGTGCGTGTATGGCAACCTGATTGAGATTGTTAGAACAGCGCCGTTGCAGAGAGATCAGCTCTTTTACGGGCGCAAGGTCGATGTGCAGGATATACCCATTCAGAGCCATTTTCCGTACATAAGCCCCGGCGTTGGAAATGCCCACCTCAGCCATCCGTTCATGGATGGCTGCCAGCTCGTCCGGCGTTACCATGACGTGCAGATGGACATTCCGCTTGCGGTTCTCCATCAGCGTTCCAGCTCCCGGCCTTTCCGGCGCTCTTTGGGTTCCTTTACCTTATCAAGCGGTTTTGCGTCCAGCTCCGGGGGCGTGGGTGGGATGGGCGTGTTGTTGGGTACGCCGTCGATCATGTTGCAGTTCTGCTCTGTGGAGAGCTCGGCGGTTTTCAGATAGTTGTCTTTTTCGTGCATGGCGATCCTCCTTTATCGTTCCTCATGGTTTTTATGGCTCCGCTTCTGGCCGAGCTCCTTCGGGGGTTCCTGCCCTCTGGTTCCTTCTTTGAGCCGGGCGGTAATGGATGGGCGCACCCGGTCAGGATTGCCCGGTGCTGGTTTCAGTTCATAATCCTCCATCTGCTTTTCGGTCAGCGGCTTTGCGTATGTATAACTTCCTGACCAATGATTGGAAGGACACACCCCACCAGCTGACCTACGATGTGCGCCAGCCCAAAACGCAGGCTTACGTAAAAGAAAAGCTGCGCCGCTGGTGCGAGGCAAACCCCCACATTGATGTGGTGCGCTTTACCACTTTCTTCCACCAGTTCACGCTGACGTTTGATGACCAGAAGCGCGAAAAGTTCGTGGAGTGGTTCGGCTACAGCGCCAGCGTCAGCCCCTACATTTTGGAAAAGTTCGAGAAATGGGCCGGGTACAAGTTCCGCCCTGAGTTCATTGTGACCAGGGCTACCACAATACGATGTTCCGCGTGCCCAGCAAGGAATTTAAAGATTTTATCGAGTTCCAGCAGCAGGAAGTCTGCGCCCTGGCCAAGGAGTTGGTGGACATCGTCCACTCCTACGGCAAAGAGGCCATGATGTTCCTGGGCGACCACTGGATCGGCACCGAGCCTTACGGCAAGTACTTCAAGTCTATTGGACTGGACGCCGTGGTTGGTTCCGTGGGCAGCGGCGTTACGCTGCGGATGATCTCCGACATTGAGGGCGTCAAGTACACTGAGGGCCGCTTGCTGCCCTACTTCTTCCCCGATGTGTTCTGCCCGGGCGGCGATCCCATCGGCGAGGCCCGCACCAACTGGCTGAAAGCCCGCCGCGCGGTGCTGCGCAGCCCGCTTGACCGCATCGGCTACGGCGGTTACCTGAAACTGGCCAGCAACTGGCCCGGCTTTATCGACGAAATCCAGAACGTGGTAGGCGAGTTCCGCCAGATCCACGAGAACATGCAGGGCACCAAGTCCTATGTGGCACCGTTCAAAGTGGCCATCCTGAACTGCTGGGGCCACCAGCGCAAGTGGATGAGCAACCAGGTGCACCACTCCATTTACCACCGCGAGACCTACTCGGCCGAGGGCGTGCTGGAATGTCTGAGCGGCATGCCTTTTGATGTGGAGTTCATCAACTTTGATGATGTCCGCAGCGGCATCCCCAAAGACATCGGCGTTATCATCAATGTAGGCGATGCCTACACCGCCTTCAGCGGCGCCGAGAACTGGATCGACGAGAAGGTCGTGACCGCTATCCGCAAGTTTGTGGACGAGGGCGGCGGCTTCATCGGTGTGGGAGAGCCCACCGCCTGCCAGCACCAGGGCCGGTACTTCCAGCTGTCCGATGTGATGGGCGTTGACCGCGAGATGGGCTTCTCCCTGAGTACCGACAAATACAACACCTGCGATCCCCACCACTTCATCCTCGAAGATGAATCCTTTACCGGTAAGATCGACTTTGGCGAGGGTACGTAAAGCTGGCCGGCGGCGATGGCATCACCGTGATGTACGCCCTGCGCCCGCTGGTGGAGCACAACACCGCTGATTCCGTAGCCTGTGAGATCAACGACCGCGTATATTCCCACCCCGGCGACCGCGCCGGCAAAGTGGCGGCGGGCATCTGGCCCTGGAAATGCAAGGATGCACTGTTCCGCTGCAACGAAGCCGCCGACACCCGCCTGAACCAGGACAGCATGGCTTATGATGCCGACTCCGGCGACGGCACGGTGTACGAGTACAACTTCAGCCGCCAGAACGAGGGTGGCTGCGTGATGTTCTGCCTGCAGGAAGCCATCCACAATACCTTCCGCCACAACGTCAGTTTTGACGATTTGGGCGGCACCATCAGCCCCTCGGAGAACCCGGACGCGCTGATTACCGACAATGTATTCTATGTGCGGGACGGCGTGCCCTTCGTCCGCCCACAGATGGGCGGCGGCAATTACACCGCCGAGAACAACACGTTTTTGCCCTTGGACAAGTTTACCCCCTGAATAGCGGCAGTCTCTCCCCTGCCCTATGCCCCCTGAATAAGCCCAAAACAAACACCCCCTGCCTTGCTTTTGTACAAGGAAGGGGGTGTTTGTTCGCCCCACCAGCCCGCCGTTGTCGGGTGCGAGCCCTTTTTCATTTTCGTGCCCTACTGGAATGACCAAGACGCAAACAAGCCAACCTATATATAGGGTTGTTTTGGGTAAAACGACCATTTTCGACATTTTCGGCTAAAATATATAGCATTCCATCCGGTTCTATGATAAAATGAGAATACTTATAAAGGGGAGTTTTTCAACTGTGCTTTATAAGCGCATAACTGCCTGCGCAGCGATGCACCTTTGAAGAAAGGAGGACAAAAATCATGAACAAGTTCAAGAAGCTCGTTGCGGTGCTGGTCAGCGTTGTCATGGCTTGCGTCTTTGCTACCGGTGTGTTCGCTACCGATTACGTAGAGAACTTGAGTGCTGCCCGCGCCGAAGTGAACGGCTATCTGACCAGCGCCGGTGTTTACGGCATGGACGGTGTTGTCAACAGCCTGAACGAGACCCAGCTGCGTGTCCTGCGTGATAATTCCGTTGCCCTGCGCAACGCTCTGACCCAGGCCAAGAACGCCCTGAACGGCGCCAAGACCGAGGCCGATGTCCGCACTGCTGTCAGCACCGCTCTCAGCCAGGTTGGCGGCATCTTCAGCGATGCCGGCATCAGCCTGAACATCGATGTCGTTGCTTCCGGCAGCGAGGTTGCCGTTGTGCCGACTGCTTCCGCTAACGGTGTCTCTGGCACCACCCAGTGTAAGTTTGCCACCGATGGCTCTGTTGCTTCCGCTTCCAACCCGCTCACCGCTTCTTCTTCTGCAGTCATCAAGGCTACCGGTGACAACAGCGCTATGGTTATTGCTACCATCGTTCTGTCTGTTGTTGGTATCCTCGGCTTGGCTGTCCGCAAGGAGAGTGCGCTGGCTCTGTAAGCCAATGCAGCATCCGATGAGCTTGTCTTAATCGGAGGACGGGCAGCACTTCGGTGATGCCCGTTTTGTAGGTTCTTTTCAGGCAGTGTGCTTGCCTGTTTCAGATAGATACTTTACGGATAGCCGGGCGCGGCTGGTGTCTGCGTCCTGGCTCAGGAGGGGTTAAAAAACTTGCCACATAGTAAAAGAAGGTCTTTCATTCGCAGCAGTCCGCTGGCCTATGTTGTTGTGCCTTTGGCGCTGGCGGCTGTCACGGCAGCCCTGCTGGCGGCACTCAGCTTTGTGCTGCTGCAGCCCTACCAGATGATGCTGGGCTGGTTCTTTGACAACACAACTACTTCTCAGCCGCAGGACCTGCTGGCTGAAGCCGGTACGGTAATTGACGGCGGTGCGGCAGAGGAAGCCGCTGCCCAGCCGGAGACGATTCCCTTCAGCAGCATTACCTACCCCACGTTGGGTGACCGCTATGCTGATATTACGATTTCCGGCACCAACGTGAACGCCCCGGTATATTACGGTGATACCAACCGAATCCTGAACCAGGGTGTCGGCACCTATATGGAAAACAGCAGCGCCGGTCTGCCCGGCGAAGGGAAAACAATTCTGCTGTCCGGCCACAACAACACTTTCTTCAATGATCTCCAGCATGCAGAAGAAGGGGCCACTGTAACCATTACCACCCATTACGGTGTGTACACCTATGAGGTTACGGAGACAAAAATCCTGGATTATCAGGACTCGTCCGCTTACGACTTCTCCCGCGAGGATGAAAATCTGATTCTGTATACCTGCTACCCGTTTGATGCTATGGGCTTTACCCCGGACCGCTTCTTTGTGTATGCACGGTATATCTCCGGCCCCGTGCTGGACAGAAACAGCTAAGGGGGCGATTGTTTGGAAAAAAATAGTGTAAAAAAGAAACGCGGCAGTGTCGGCTGGGCACTGGGCTTGTCCTGGCTGTCCACGCTGCTGTTGGCGATTCTGGCCATTTTTCTGATGCTGCTGACCACTATATGCAGCGAGGGATTCATGCGCAAGCAGGTAACGCGCAGCAGCTTTGCTGATTATGCCTACAGCTACCTGTATGATAACTATGTCAGCTATGGTGCATCCACCGGTTTTGATGCCGATGTGATGACCTCTACCCTTTCCCGCGACCAGATTAACACGGATATGGAACAGGCTGTGACAGACCTGTATGCAGGCAATACGGCTGTCAATGCCCGTGAGAATGTCAAAACCGACCTCAATACTGTTCTGGTAGCCGACCTGAACAGCCGCGGCAAGGATGTGACCGAGGATGTAGTGTCCGCTGTTGAGATTGTGGCCGATGCCTGCCGCCTGGATTACGCCAACTATGTTGCCATTCCGCTGGCCAGCCAGCTTTACACGGTTATCACCAAGGTAAACCGGCTGGCACTGCCGGGTGTAATTGTTACAGCCCTGCTTTGTGCAGTTTCTCTGGTGCTGATGATCCGTCTGGCAGGCAGCTCCCGTCTTGGGGCGCGCTGCCTTACCTTCACCTTTACGGCCGGTGCAATTTTGTGCGCACTGGGTGCCACCGTTCTGTATCCCCTGCTGGGACTGGACAATTTTTCGCTGGAGCCCGCCTCTATCCGGGCACTGGTTCTTACCTATCTTCACAGTATGCTTGGCAGCCTGGGCATCTTTGCGGCTGTATATGCCCTCGTGGCCGCTATTCTGCTGGGCTTTATGTTCGTGGCGCGTCATCAGCTGAAGCGCCGATACCAAAATAACACCTGAGGAGGACCCGACCCGTGGAAAACGAAGAATACGATACCATAGACCTGCTGGAAGTCCTGAATGCAGTCCGGCAGCATCTGGCAATCCTGATCCTTTGCACCCTGGCAGCGGCCATTGCCGGTTTTGCTGTCTCCAAGTTCGCCATGACACCCCAGTACGAGTCCTCGGCCCTGATGATCGTCAACACCCGCCAGGACATCACCTCCAACGTCACCAGCGACCAGATCAACTCCGCCACCAAGCTGGTTTCCACCTACAGTATTATTATTAAAAGTGATACCGTGCTGCAGCAGGTTATCAATGACCTGGGCCTTTCCCTGAATTACGGCGAACTGAAGAACCGCGTAACGGTTGATGCCGTGGATGACACACAGGTTATGAAAATTACCGTCCGCAGCAACAATCCTGAATGGGCCCAGCAGGTTTGCAACAAAATCACCGAGGTTTCCCCCGACGTGATTCTGGAGGCTGTAGAAGCCGGTTCTGTCAAGGTCATTTCCAACGCTTCTCTTGCTGCCACCCCGGTTTCTCCCAACACCACAAAGAATACTGCCTTGGGCGGTATGATCGGTCTGGTGCTCTGCCTTGGTGTGATTTTCCTGCAGGTTCTGTTGGATAACAAACTCAATAACGAAGAAGATGTTGCGAAATACCTGGATCTCACCGTTGTGGGTGTCATTCCTGAATACGAGAGGGGCCAAAAGAAATGAGTGCAAAAGACAAAAAGTCCCGGACTTCTCACCGCGAATTCTTTGTTGTCAGCAAAGACGCACCGTTCCAGTTCGTGGAAGCCTATAAATCCCTGCGTACCAACCTGGAGTTTCTCTCCGCCACAAGTAACTGCAAAACCATCCTGATTACTTCCTCGGTGCCGGAGGAGGGCAAAAGCAACGTGGCCATTAACCTGGCCATCACGCTGGCAGCCTCCAACAAGCGGGTAGTCCTTGTGGACTGCGATATGCGTAAAAGCGCCATCTCCCGCTATCTGCGCATTCCGCGCAACCATGCCGGTCTGACAAGCGTCATTACGGCGCGGGACGTAAGCAAGCTCCCGGACGCCCTGCTGCGTCTAAAAGACAACGGCATTACGGTATTGCCCGTTGGTACGATTCCGCCGAACCCGGCAGAACTCCTCTCCACCCCTATTGTAGAGCGGATTTTTACGGCTCTGCAGCAGACCTATGACTATGTAATTGTGGACACGCCGCCTGTCTCGGTGGTGACCGATGCCGCCGTTCTGAGCCGTGTATCGGATGGTGTTCTGCTGGTTGTGCGCCCCGGCGTCACCACCATTCAGAGCGCCCAGCTCAGCAAAAAGAACCTGGAAGCCGTCAACGCCCACATTCTCGGCGTCGTGATGAATGGCTATAATGCCAAAAAGACCGGCCGCAAAGACGGCTACTCCTACGCGTACTCTTATGGTTACTACGACACAAAACAGGATAGCAGCAACGAATGAGCCAGAATTTGGTAGACCTGCATTGCCATATCCTGCCCGGCATCGATGATGGTGCCCGGGACCTGAACATTTCCATGGCGCTTTTGCGCAAAGAAATTCAGGACGGTGTGGCTGGCATTGTATTTACCCCCACACTTCCATTATGAGCGTATCTCGGTAGAGGATTTTGCCGCAAAGCGCCGCGCCGCGTTTTTACAGGTAGCCAAGGCCGCCAAGGAGACCGGCCTGCCGCTGGCGGCCAAGTTGGGTGCGGAGGTGTACTTTACAACGGCTCTGCCCAGTCTTGATTTGCGCGCGCTGGCCTTTGCCAAATCAAACTACATTCTTATCGAATTCCCTACCACCTGCCACCCCGCAGGCATTGACGAAACGCTGTACGCTGTGCGCCAGCGCGGCTATACGCCGATTCTGGCCCATGTGGAGCGTTATCCTTTCGTGACCGAGGATCCTACCCTGCTGTACAACTGGGTCAGCGAGGGCTGTCTGGCACAGATCAACGCCAGCGGCCTGGTGCGGGAAGGCCGCACGGCCCACTGGCTGCTAAAATTGCTGGAATGGAACCTGGTGCATCTGCTTTGCACCGACTGCCACTCGATCGACACCCGCCCGCCAAACCTGAAAGCCGGGTACAGCAAGCTGCCAACCCCCATTGCCCGCCGCCTGCGCCGCAACAGCATTGAAGTCTACCTGGGTAATGAACTTGTCCCACCCGAGCCAACCAAGCCGCAATACCGCTTCGGCCGCTGGGTGTGACCCTATTACAAACAACTCCCCCTGCCGATGAATTCAGCAGGGGGATATTTTGTTTATATACTTTTGCAAACGACGAACTCAGCGGTAAATTTCTCCCCTGCCCTACAGAGCGGTTTGCATTTGGTTCCGGGTGGGAGTGCCCTCGGTGTCAACCGAGAGTCTCGGAGGCCATGGTCTCGCCGATCGTCAGTATTGTTTTCATCTGCGTTCCTCCATAACCGGGCATGCCCGATTTTATAAGATAATTGTCGTTTTTTCGATGTTGTGGTATACTGATAGCAAACGCACCGGAAATCCGAAAGAAAGGAAAAATTATCATGCCGACACAAGAATTACAACAGCGGCAAATCTTATCACAGCAGCAGCTGCAAGCCTTGAACATTCTGTCCCTGGACGGTGCCGCGCTGGACGAGATGCTGAAAAAAGAGGAGATCGACAATCCCCTGTTCGACCTGGACAAGATCCACGGCACGGTCGAGCGGCCCATCAGCGTGCAGACGCCGGATAAGGAGGGCGACCTGTCGGAGCGGGCTGCCCCGGACAAAACGGCGCAGGACCTGTACCTGTTTTTGGAGAGTCAGCTCCCCGCCAATGTCACGAAAGCCGAGCGCGGCGTCTTTCGCCATATGGTGGAGTTCCTTGAACCCGGCACAGGCCTGCTGCCCGAAACCGTGGAAGAGGTGGCTGAGATTTTGGCTGCACCCTTGTATGTGGTCGAGCGCTGTCTGTCCTGGCTACACCAGATGGAGCCTGCCGGTGTGGGCGCGGCCACGACCTCGGAAAGTCTGGTGCTGCAGGCATTCCACAAGGGGATGACAGACCCGACGCTGCTGGGCATCCTGTTCGATCATCTGGAGGATGTGGCCGCCAAGCGCTACCGCACCATCATGCGGGCCTACGGCCTGACGATGGAGGAAGTGCAGCACTATGTCTCACTGATCCGCACGCTGGAGCCGTACCCGACGGCAGCCTTTGGCGGCGGTGAGAGCGCTGGTTTCATTGTGCCAGATTTGGAGTTCTATTGCAAAGACGGCCAGTGGGGCGTGCACGTGCAGGACCGCTGGAGCAGCGGCGTGCCCTACAGCAGCTACTACGACCTGTCCGGCACGGACGCAGCGCCGGAGCTGCGCACCTATTTGCAGGAGCAGCACCGCCACGCGGACTACATCGTGCAGTGTGTGGAGAAGCGCCGCAGCACCCTGCAGCAGCTTGGTCAGCTGATCTTGAACGCCCAGCTTGCCTTTTTAGCCGAAGGCCAGCCCCTGCACACCCTGACGGCTGATATGCTGGCCGAGCAGATGGGCGTCAACCCGTCCACCGTCAGCCGTGCTATCAAGGGCAAATATGTCAAAACACCCACCAAGGTCTATCCCCTCTCCTACTTCCTGACGAGGGCAGGCAACCGCAGCGGGGACGCTGCACCGGACAGCCGCAGCGAGGTTCTGGCCGCCCTGCATAAACTGCTGCAGGAGGAAGATCCCGTCCATCCTCTCTCTGACGCACAGCTGGCGGATCAGCTGACGGCCCAGGGCATTACCACCACCCGGCGCACCGTGGCCAAGTATCGGCTGCTGCTGGGCATTCCCGGCGCGTTTGAGCGCAAGCAGTGACCGCCAGCTTTGACTAAATACTTACAAAAGAATCGCCGATCAGAGCCTCATAGGTTCCGATCGGCGATTTTTATGAAGGATGCTTTTACGGTAATGGCAAATCAGTTGCGGCCGATGCGGCTGACCAGGTCACGGACATAGGCCTCGCATGTCTCCCAGTCGTTGGCAGCCACGGCGTCCTTGGGCATCAAGCTGCTGGCCAGACCTACGCTCAGGTAGCCGGCATCAAAGAACTGGCGGATATTCTGCGGGTTCACACCGCCAATGGCCATGTAGTGGGTATCGTCGAAGGGACCCTTCAGGTCCTTCAGATAGCTCATCGGCATGCTGCCAGCGGGGAAAAGCTTCATGGTCTTAAAGCCATACTCCAGGCTGACGGCCACATCGGTGGGGGTCAGCACGCCGGGCAGTAGGGCAATATCGTTCTTGGCGCAGTACTCCAGCACGTCCACAGGGGTGCCGGGGGTCAGCAGGAACTGGGCACCGGCGTCCACTGCGGTGCGGCAGCGCTCGGTGGTGATGGCCGTGCCGCCGCCTACCAGGCAGCGGTCACCAAAGTGCTTGCGCAGCATGGTGATCTGCTCCAGCGCGTGGGGGCTGTTGAGGGCCACCTCAAAGAACGCTACGCCGCCGCGCACAGCGGCATCGGCATAGTCGATGGTTTTTTCCAGCGGGACATTGCGTAGGATGCCCAGCAGCGGGTGCTCTGCGGTAATTGCATACATATCCATAATGGTATTTCCTTTCCGGTCTGCTTACCACTCGGCCATGGTGCCGTCGTAGTTACGCCACTTGGGGTTGGTCCAATGCAGGCCCTCGGCGGAAACTTCCTTGACGAGGTCCTCGTCGATCTCCAGACCCAGGCCGGGCTTGGTGGGTACATCCACATAGCCATCCTTGTACTGGAAGATGTCCTTATTCTTGACGAAGTCCAGCAGGTCAAAGCCCTTATTGTAGTGGATGCCCAAGCTCTGCTCCTGGATAAAGACGTTGGGAGAGCAGACATCCACCTGCAATGTAGCGGCCAGCGCAATGGGGCCGTAGGGGGCATGGGGCGCGGCAGCCATATCAAAGGCCTCAGCCATGGCGACGATCTTCTTGGTCTCCAGGATGCCGCCGACCAGGGCAACGTCAGGCTGGATGATGTCGATGGCACCCTCACGGAAGAGGTTCTTGTACTGCCAGCGGCTGACCAAACGTTCGCCGGTAGCCAGCGGGGTGGAGACCTGGTTGGCGACCTCGCGGAAGCCTTCCTCGTTCTCGGGCAGGACAACTTCCTCCATGAACATCAGCTTGTAGGGCTCCAGTTCATGGGCCAGCACCTTGGCCATCGGCTTATGCACACGGCCGTGGAAGTCGACAGCGATGCCGAAATCATTGCCACAGGCCTCGCGGATGGAGGCAACGCGGTCCACAACGGCCTGGATCTTGGCAAAGGAGTCAATGTAGTGCAGCTCCTCGGTAGCGTTCATTTTGACAGCGTCAAAACCCATGGCACGGCGCTCCAGCGCGGCCTTGGCCACGTCGTCGGGACGGTCGCCTCCGATCCAGGAGTAGACCTTGATGCGGTCGCGGGCCTTGCCACCCAGGAACTCATACACTGGCACGCCAAAAGCCTTGCCCTTGATGTCCCACAGGGCCATCTCCATGCCGGAGACGATGGTGCCGTTGATAGGGCCGCCGCGGAAGAAGGACTTGTACATCTCCTGCCACAGGCGCTCGATCTCGAACGGGTCACGGCCAAGCAGATACTCGCCCATTTCCTTGGCACCGGCCACGACAGTTTCGGTCTTGGTGCCGGAGATCATCTCTCCCCAGCCCTCGATGCCTTCATCGGTGGTGATCTTAACAAAGATCCAGCGGGGTTTGACCTCATATACGGTAATACCGGAAATTTTCATTGGGAAACCTCCTAACATACAGTGCAAAGGGGCAGGCGCAGACGTTTCACGGCCTACAAAACTGCCCTTTGCACTATCTTGGAATTCGTTAGCGGAATTGCTTAGTGGAACAGACCTGCAACAACACTCAGCAGGTAGGAGAGCAGGTGGGTACCGGCATCCTCAGTGGAGACGAGAGCGGCACCGGCCAGGTCATAGCCGCCAGCCACAGCCAGTGCGGTATGGACAGGAGCCAGAGAGGTGGCGATGAACAGCATGATGATGGTGAAGATCACGCAGGAAATATAGCTGCGGACAACATTGCCCTTGCTGAATGCGACCGGGTAAGCGGACAGCCACATGGCCTGGTAAGCAATATCAGAGATGGGCAGCAGACGGTTGAAGGGCAGGACCATGGCCAGGATGATGGTGGTGGGGACCATCAGGATGCCAACGGCGATGCAGCTGGGGTTAGCGATGGTCAGGGCAGCATCGATACCGATATGGAACTTATTGCCGCTGAACTTCTTGTTCAGCAGATCCTTAACGGCATCAGCAAACGGAATCAGGCCTTCCATCAGGACCTGCATCATCTTCGGGGTCAGGACATGGTAGCAGCGGTGTACATAGCAACGGTCATAACGCCGGCAACATCGTTGCCGCCCAGGATGCCGAACACAGCGCCCAGGATAGTGCCGATCATCAGAGGCTCGCCGAGGACGCCGAACTTTTTCTGGATGCTCTCGGGGTCAGCCTTCAGCTTGTTCAGGCCGGGGATGTGGTCGTAAACTTTGTTCAGCAGGTAAGCCAGAGGTGCCCAGCTGATGCTGTTGGAGGTGGGGAAGGAAACGCCGGGCAGGCCGAACTCTTCCTCAACGACAGGCTGGGTCCAGTCGGCCAGCTTGAAGGTAACGATAGCGCAGATAGCACCGCAGATCAGGCCGATGATGGCGCTGCCGGAAGCATAATAGCAGATAGCAGCGCAGAAGATGAAGTGGTTGTAGCTCCAGAAGTCGACCATGACGCAGTTGGTAGCCTTCAGAACCAGCATCAGGATGTTGATGCCCAGGACGACGAAGACAACCACAGCGGCCAAGGGGTAAGCCCAGGTAGCGGCGGCACGGGCAGGCCAACCCACATCCATGATGTCGGTATGCAGGCCAAAGCGGGCGACCATGTTCTGCACGCTGGGGCCAACCTGTGCAACAAAGGTGTTGATGACCAGGTTGACACCGCAGAAGCCAACACCGGTGGTGATGCAGCACTTCAGCAGGGTGCCGATCTTAACACGCAGACAAATACCGATAACGAACATGATGATGGGCATCATGCACATGGGACCCAAACCGCAGATCCAGTTCAAGGCGTCAATAACAACTTGCATTTTATAACTCCTCCGGTTTTATAATTTTGCAGCGGCCATTTCAGGGGCAGTGGTACCGCCGCGCTTTCCTATTTCTTTCTGCAATCAGCCGCGCAAGATCTTGATGATCTCATCGATGGCCTCTTTCTCGCCAACGCCGGTCACGAAGCAGGTGCCGCGCACAACGGGAACGGAATCGGTCAGGCTGTCCTTCAGTGCGCCGGTGGGCACGATAACGTCGGGGCGCTCGACCTTGACTTTGCCCTGGACCTCGGCGAACTTGCACTGAATGAACTTGACATCAATGCCAGCGTTGGCCATAGCGGTCTTCAGCTTGTTAATAGCGATGGTAGAGGTGATCATGGAAGAACCACAGCAAACCATAATCTTTTTCATAAGAAATCATCCTTCTTTCTTTAAAATGTTCATAACATCTTGCGGGGTGTCGGCCTTGACCAACTGCCCCATCACGTCCTTGTCCGCCAGGATCGCCATGATCTCCTGCAGGATGTCGATCTGCTTGCCGTTAACATCCAATGCAATGTTGAAGATCACATTGACGTCCACCGTGGCTTCATCGTCATCCATGCGCTGGAACGTAACGGGCGTATCCAGGACCGCAATGCCCATGGCAGAATGTTCAACATGAGCCGGGACCACATGAGGAATTGCTGCATTGTACTCTTCCAGTTCAAGGCCGGTGGGGTAATCGCGCTCACGCTCCAAGACAGCATCGTAAAAGCTGGTCTTTACCTTCCCGTTTTTCAAAAGAACTTCATACAGCTGGTGCAGAGCATCCTCTTTACTTTTTGCTTTCATGTGTGTAATCACACATTCAGGAAAAAGAATATCTCGCATAGCCATCTGTGTAGTTCACCTCCTTTTCTCTTGTACCGTAGTGCTGCATTTGCTCCAATACAAAAATGTGGGTGCAAGGGATCTGGAACCCTTACACCCATATATGTAGCAAGTTACGTGCCAACTTTCTGGCAGAATTTGATCCTATTTTAGGAAATCGTAGATCTCCTTGGCATTTTTTGCAGATAATAGCTTCTTTACGTTATTTTCGTCTTTAATAATATCGCAGAAATTTTGTACAAATCCCTGGCATTTTTCGTCCAGCGCAAACAAAAAAACAATTTCAGCCACAAATCCGCCCGTCCAGTCCAACGGATGGCAGATTTTGGCGACGCAGATGGCAGGTTTTGTGACGTAGGCGGGCTCGCCGTGGGGGATGGCAATATGCCCCGGCAGGCAGGTTACGCCTAAGTTCTCCCGCTTGTAGACGCTCAGCAAAAATTCCGGCTTGACGCAGCCTTTCTCCATCAGCATCATGCACATGGTGTCCAGCGCATCGTTCTTGTTCTGGAAATCTGCATCGCAAAGGATCAGCTGCGGGTCCAGCAGATCGCCGATGCCGCTGTTGTGCTGGCAGTGGGCCTCAAGCAGGTTTGTCAGCGCCATCGAGCCGCGGCCAGAGAAGATGTAGTTCATCGGCAAAAACGGAATACCCGGCAGTTCCGGGTTGATGGTGCCTACCGCGGCCACGATGTCGTAGTCCCGGCGCAGTTCTTCCACGCGGGCCAGCATAGCATCGCGGTTCAGCAGGCCCACATCCACAATTTTGATGTCGCTGCACTCCACCACGGTGGCTTTCAAGAAGCTCTCTATGCGGCGGGCGTAACCCTCGCCGGTGATGCAGACCGTCAGGATCGCAGACGGCTTATCGGTACGCTGCTCCAGATCGGAGAATCCGGCGTGCAGACGACCGATTTCCAGCGCATCCGCTAGTTCATCCAGCGTGCATTTATCCCGGAAGCTGGCCCGGTTCACGGCGTCCAGCGCCATCAGCGTATCCACGCGGGCCACGCACCTCACGCTGACACCGGTGCGCAGGGAAATCTCCGGCGCAAAGGACGCCAGCGAACCCATATCCACCAGCAGCAGGCAGCCCAGCCCCTCATCCACCTGTTGGACCAGACGGATGGCGCGCTCCAACACCTGCTCGTTGGGCTCGTCCCAGCCCATGGAGAAGCCGATGGCGTTGTCGTCCTGCAGCACATGGTTCACAACCTCAGCCATGGCCGGGCCGACCTGGCCGTGAGCCATCAGTATGATGCGGATGCGCCGCTCCATCTTGCGGGCCGAGAATGCCACCAGGCACAGGGTGAGCATCTGCCGCTTGTAGTCGCTTATATTGCAGGGCCGCTTGGCGTGAAAGCGGTCAATAAACTGTTGGGCCAGCTCCATCTCAGCCGGGTACTTTTCCGCCAGTGAAATCTGTGCACCGTTGGCGTTTTGGGGCATATCCGTGGTCAGGCTGAGCACTAACGCGTCCTCAAAATCCTTGCGGCAGGAATTCAGGCTGTCACGCATCTCGGCCAGCACAGCCAGCACGACCTTGCGCACTTCCTGCCGCTCCTGCTCCAGCGATTTCGCCGTGTTGTTATTGTGCAGGTTATTCTGCGGCAGCACGCGGCCCAGCAGTACGGTCTGCAGGGCTTTCATCCGCGCTTCAGGCGTGCAGTCTTCCTCGGCAATTTCTTTCAGTCGGTAGTACATTTTATCCAGCGTTTGACTGGCGTCGTCCTCCACCTGCGGGAAGACCAGCTGCCGATCATAACAGCTTTCCACTTCCAGCGAACGGGTCAGGCTGCCCGCCGAGATCAACTGCTGCACCAGTTCGGCACGGATGTAAACGGTGTCTTCCTGCTTGGAGACGCTCTCCAAAAACGCGTTGGCGCAGCAGACCTGGATGTCGCTCTGCATCTGGCCGATGTTGCCGGGACAATCATATTGCAATAAGATGCGCACGGCCTCCCGCTCCACCACCAGCTTGCGGTCGATCTTCTTGTACTCTCCCGCAAAGATGCTTTGCAGCACGGCAAACCGCTCCGCCATCGGGCGGTCAGCGATGCCGGGCATCGAGATGACAATGGGGATACGGCGGCGGAACGTCAGCAGCAGGGCCGACTCCGGCGAAGAGGTGGTAGCGGCGATCAGCCGCACATTGACCTTGCGTGCCGGGCCGGAATCGCCAAGTCGGCGGTAGCTGCCCTTGTCCAGCAGGTAGAAAAGCATTTCCTGCCCTTCCCCGGACAGACGGTGGATCTCATCCAAAAACAAGATGCCACCGTCTGCCTTCTGCACCAGGCCGTCCTTGGTGGCGTTGGCGCCGCTGAACGCGCCGCGCACATAGCCAAACAACTGGCTGTTCAGCAGCTGCGGGTTGTCGGCGTAATCGGCGCAGTTGAAGGAGACAAAGGGGGCATCCGGCGCCAGCAGGCCCTGCTGCACCGCATAGTGGTACATATTCTCTGCCAGAAACGTTTTGCCGGAACCAGACGGACCAATAATGAGTGTGTGCAGGCCGTTGGGCGGATAAGATACCGCCGCCTTCGCCTGATGGATCTGCGCTTTCAGGCCGCCGTCGTAGCCGATCATCCCGGCAAACACGTTGGTGTCCTCGGTCTCCTCTTGCGTGGTGATTTCTACGGCCGGTTCAGGCTGCGGCTCGGCTTCTTTTTCTGGCAAATTGCTGTGCAGTTCCTTTACCAGATAGCGCGAGACATTGTAGCCCATCGCGTTCAGCCGCAGGGTCAGCGACCGATCCGAAAGCCCCGGCTCCTGCTCCAGAAGTTTCTGCATCTCTACCACCAGCGCCGGGCGCAGCCGCATCCAGGAGTTAGGAATGCCGTTGATCCGCCGCAGCTCCACTACCTGTTCGCGGCGCAGCTGCAACATCTGGGCCAGTTGTTCATCGGTATAGGGGCGTTTGGGGTCTTCCTGTCGGATCAGTTCAGTCAGCGTGGCCATTGCTGCCCCTCCTTTTTCTATGTTAGTCGTTATATTTCCAGGCGAAAATTCGTTTGGGGTTCTCTACCATCATTTTGTGGAAGTTTTCTTCGCCGATGTAAGGCAGCAGTTCCGCCTTCAGGTCGGTCAGGATATAGGCGAAGCCGGGCTTACCGCCGTAGGCAGGCAGATAGTTCTTTTTGCCCATATCGCCGGCCAGGGTCACGTGGTCTACGCAGCCGGCCTCCACCAGCGCCGTGACCATCCGCACGCGATAGGAATCGCGATCCTGCAGTTCTCGGCCAACATGGTCCAGGCAAATGGTAGCGCCCTCGCGGCAAAGCTGGATGGCATAGTCCGTATCCATCTTGCTGTCAATGTGGCACAGCAGCACATTCTTCGGATCGACACCGTGTTTTTCCAGCAGGCGCAGCTGGTCCATGCCCATTGTGCCCTTGTCGCAGTGGGTGCTGATGGGGATGCCCGTGTCGCGGTGTACGCGGGCCACTGCCTCGATGGAGCGCTTTTCGGCGGCGGTCACTTCCTCAAAGCTGGTGCCCAGCTTGATAACACCCGGGTGGATCTCGGTGTCATCAGGCCATTCGTCACTTCGTTCATCAGAATATCATACAGCTCACCGTCGGTTTTATCGCCAAACCAGGGCGGCATAAATAGCTGCTTGTGGAAGCCTGTGCAGCAGATGACATGCACACCGGTAGCCTGCGCAATGCGCTGATAGGCCTTTACGTTGCGGCCGTAGTTGATCGGCGTCATCTCCACCAGGGTCTCACCCCCCCGGCTGCGGAAAAACTGCGGGTCTCCTCCGTCGAAGCCGCCTCGTCATCCAGCGTATAAGGAATATAATACTCATCCGGCAGCTGGGGGTTTTACCATCAGGTGCTCATGCACATAGGTAACGCCCAATTTGTTTACATTTAGCGGGCCACATACAGTAACGGCCGTATTACGAATCATCGTCGTATTCCTCCATTTTGGCAAAGCAAAGCCCTGCCCACATTTGAAAGCCAGGCAGATTCCAGATACCTAGGCAGCCCAAAAATGTGAAACTCGGAGAAATTATGCAGCACGTACATTGCCATTATTATAAATCGACAATTTTATATTGTAAAGAGATTCACGGTAAAATAGATGTCATTTTTCGTAATTGCACATCGTCGGGACGAACATTGTTCACCCGCGGATTTGCGTTGTCACTCGCTTTGCGGACGCATAGTGTGCGTCCCTACTATCTCCATATTCCCTATCACAAATCACGAAACAAAAAGCAAAAGCGCCCTATCCCTTGCGGGATAAGGCGCTTTGCTTAAAAGAGAAGTCGGCATCTACCTATTTTCACAGGCCGTCTCCAGCCAACTATCTTCGGCACGAGTGAGCTTAACTTCTGTGTTCGGAATGGGAACAGGTGGAACCTCACCGTCATCGACACCGACCGTCTCTTTTTTCTGAGGATGTACCCTCAAAACTGAATATCGAACTGCTTTAGCAAATAGAGTATCTCATAAAGATGGGGTCAAGCCCTCGACCTATTAGTACACACTAGCTGAACGGATCACTCCGCTTACACTCTGTGCCTATCAACCTTGTAGTCTTCAAGGGGTCTTACCTGATTGACTCAGTGGGATATCTTATCTTAAGGCCGGCTTCACGCTTAGATGCTTTCAGCGTTTATCCGATCCGAACATAGCTGCCCAGCTGTGCCACTGGCGTGACAACTGGTGCACCAGAGGTTCGTCCATCCCGGTCCTCTCGTACTAGGGACAGCGCCTCCTCAAATATCCTGCGCCCACGACAGATAGGGACCGAACTGTCTCACGACGTTCTGAACCCAGCTCGCGTACCGCTTTAATTGGCGAACAGCCAAACCCTGGGGACCGAATTCAGCCCCAGGATGCGATGAGCCGACATCGAGGTGCCAAACCTCCCCGTCGATGTGGACTCTTGGGGGGAGATCAGCCTGTTATCCCCAGGGTAACTTTTTATCCGTTGAGCGATGGCATTTCCACTCACATACCACCGGATCACTAACTCCGACTTTCGTCTCTGCTCGACCCGTCAGTCTCGCAGTCAGGCTCGTCTTTTGCGTTTGCACTCTCTAGCTTGGTTTCCGTCCAAGCTGAGCGAACCTTTGAACGCCTCCGCTACTTTTTAGGAGGCGACCGCCCCAGTCAAACTGCCCACCTGACAATGTCCCCCGCCTCGATTCAGAGGCGCAGGTTAGAATTCCAATGTCGCAAGGATGGTATCCCAACGTCCGCTCCAGAATCGCCAAAGCGACTCTTTCCCAGCGTCCCATCTATCCTGTGCATGCAACACCGAAACCCAATATCAGGCTACAGTAAAGCTCCATGGGGTCTTTCCGTCTTGTCGCGGGTAACCGGCATCTTCACCGGTACTACAATTTCGCCGGGCGGGCTGTTGAGACAGTGCCCAGATCATTACGCCTTTCATGCGGGTCAGAACTTACCTGACAAGGAATTTCGCTACCTTAGGACCGTTATAGTTACGGCCGCCGTTCACTGGGGCTTCAATTCAATGCTTGCACATCTCCTTTTAACCTTCCAGCACCGGGCAGGCGTCAGCTCGTATACGTCATCTTTCGATTTAGCACAAACCTGTGTTTTTGGTAAACAGTTGCCTGGGCCTATTCTCTGCGGCTCACTCTCGTGAGCACCCCTTATTCCGAAGTTACGGGGTCAACTTGCCGAGTTCCTTAACAACCCTTCTCCCGTTGGCCTTAGAATCTTCTTCCTACCTACCTGTGTCGGTTTGCGCGGTACGGGCACCTTAAACATACACACAGCTTTTCTCGCCTCTCTTCCAGCCGGACTTCGGTACTATATTTCCCTCGATCACTACCAGAACCAACACCTGGCTCCGACCTTCTGAAAGTGTCCCTGTGCTTAAGTCTTTCGGTGGGGACGGAATCTCTACCGTCTGTGCATCGGCTACGCCTTTCGGCCTTACCTTAGCTCCCGCCTAACTTGGAGCGGACGAACCTTCCTCAAAAACCTGAGGTTTCCGGCCATGTGGATTCTCACCACATTCGCGCTACTCATTCCGGCATTCTCACTTCTGTAAACTCCACAGCCGCTTACGCTACTGTTTCTCCGCTTACACAACGCTCCCCTACCCCGCATACTAAGTATGCAGCCTAAGCTTCGGTTTGTATCTTAGCCCCGTTAAATTTTCCGCGCAGAGACGCTCGACCAGTGAGCTATTACGCACTCTTTAAATGAGTGGCTGCTTCTGAGCCAACATCCTGGTTGTCTGCGTATTTCCACATCGTTTTCCACTTAGATACAATTTGGGACCTTAGCTGTAGATCTGGGCTGTTTCCCTTTTGACAATGAGATTTATCTCACACTGTCTGACTCCCATACATCAATACTCCGGCATTCTTAGTTTGATAGGCTTCGCTACCCTCTCGGGCGCTAGGCCATTCAGTGCTTTACCTCCGGGTATCTAATATGAGGCTAGCCCTAAAGCTATTTCGGGGAGAACCAGCTATCTCCGAGTTCGATTGGAATTTCTCCGCTACCCACAATTCATCCGCCGCCTTTTCAACGGAGGTCGGTTCGGCCCTCCATGAAATTTTACTTTCACTTCAGCCTGATCATGGGTAGGTCACCCGGTTTCGGGCCCATTGCATGCTACTGAACGCCCTTTTCAGACTCGCTCTCGCTACGCCTCCACGCCTTAAGCGCTTAAGCTCGCAACATACAATCGCTCGCCGGACCGTTCTACAAAAAGTACCATATCACACGTTGATGTGCTCTATGTGCTTGTAGGCACAAGGTTTCAGGTTCTCTTTCACTCCCCTCCCGGGGTCCTTTTCACCTTTCCTTCACAGTACTATACGCTATCGGTCACTGGGTAGTATTTAGGGTTGGAGGGTGGTCCCCCCATCTTCCGACCAGGTTTCACGTGTCTGGCCGTACTCTGGAACTCGCGCAGCTCTCGTCACTTTCGCTTACGTGTCTCTCACACTCTTTGGATGGCCTTCCCATGCCATTCAGCTAGCAACTTAAGTCCTTAAAGCGAGTCCATACCCCGGAAGGATTTCTCCTTCCGGTTTGCCCTCTTCCGCGTTCGCTCGCCACTACTAACGGAATCTCGTTTGATGTCTCTTCCTCGCCCTACTTAGATGTTTCAGTTCAGGCGGTTCCCCCCACACACCTATGGATTCAGTGTGCAGTACCGAAGTATGAGCTTCGGTGAGTTTCCTCATTCAGAAATCCCTGGATCAATGGATATTTGCTCCTCCCCAAGGCTTATCGCAGCTTATCACGTCTTTCATCGGCTCCCAGTGCCAAGGCATTCTCCTTGCGCCCTTTGTAGCTTGACCGTTGTTTCGCTTTCGCAAAACATATCTTTATTTCAGATTCTCCATTTGCCAACGAGATTTTACCATTTTACTGTCGCTTATTGCTAAGCTTCAGTTCCGCTTGGTGAAATTATAGATTTTTATTAAAATCAGGAATTTTACATAGCTAATAAAATCTCATTTCGCAGTTCTATATTCAGTTTTCAAGGTACATCACATAAGGTTTTGGGTAACCCAGCGCACTGGATCACCAGTGGTGGGCTGAAATGGACTCGAACCATCGACCTCTCGATTTATCAGCCGAGTGCTCTAACCAGCTGAGCTATCAGCCCAAATGGTGGAGATAAAGGATTCGAACCCTTGACCCCCTGCTTGCAAAGCAGGTGCTCTCCCAACTGAGCTATACCCCCGCGTTCTTCACGTTTCGGGTTTCGCTGTTGTCCCTTATGCTTTTGAGGTTCCGTTTGCACGGCCCTCAAAATTGAACAATACTGAAACTTGCTTTCCTGTCCGTTCAGCCAAAGACCTGCTTTAGCTGAACGTCTGACTCCCCTAGAAAGGAGGTGATCCAGCCGCACCTTCCGATACGGCTACCTTGTTACGACTTCACCCCAATCACCAGTTTTACCTTCGGCGGCGTCCTCCTTGCGGTTAGACTACCGACTTCGGCCCCCCGGCTCTCATGGTGTGACGGGCGGTGTGTACAAGGCCCGGGAACGTATTCACCGCGGCATGCTGATCCGCGATTACTAGCAATTCCGACTTCATGCAGGCGAGTTGCAGCCTGCAATCTGAACTGAGACGTTGTTTCTGAGTTTTGCTCCACCTCGCGGTCTTGCTTCTCTTTGTTAAACGCCATTGTAGTACGTGTGTAGCCCAGGTCATAAAGGGCATGATGATTTGACGTCATCCCCACCTTCCTCCGTTTTGTCAACGGCAGTCTCGCCAGAGTCCTCTTTCGTAGTAACTGGCAATAAAGGGTTGCGCTCGTTGCGGGACTTAACCCAACATCTCACGACACGAGCTGACGACAACCATGCACCACCTGTCTGTATGTCCCGAAGGACTTCACATATCTCTACGTTATGCATACGATGTCAAGACCTGGTAAGGTTCTTCGCGTTGCGTCGAATTAAACCACATACTCCACTGCTTGTGCGGGCCCCCGTCAATTCCTTTGAGTTTCAACCTTGCGGTCGTACTCCCCAGGTGGATTACTTATTGTGTTAACTGCGGCACTGAAGGGGTCAATCCTCCAACACCTAGTAATCATCGTTTACGGCATGGACTACCAGGGTATCTAATCCTGTTTGCTACCCATACTTTCGAGCCTCAGCGTCAGTTGGTGCCCAGTAGGTCGCCTTCGCCACTGGTGTTCCTCCCGATATCTACGCATTCCACCGCTACACCGGGAATTCCACCTACCTCTGCACTACTCAAGGCCAGCAGTTTTGAAAGCAATTCACGGGTTGAGCCCATGGATTTCACTTCCAACTTGCCGGTCCGCCTGCGCTCCCTTTACACCCAGTAATTCCGGACAACGCTTGCACCCTACGTTTTACCGCGGCTGCTGGCACGTAGTTAGCCGGTGCTTTCTTGTTAGGTACCGTCATTATCGTCCCTAACGACAGGAGTTTACAATCCGAAAACCTTCTTCCTCCACGCGGCGTCGCTGCATCAGGGTTTCCCCATTGTGCAATATCCCCCACTGCTGCCTCCCCGTAGGAGTCTGGGCCGTGTCTCAGTCCCAATGTGGCCGTTCAACCTCTCAGTCCGGCTACCAATCGTCGCCTTGGTGGGCCGTTACCTCACCAACTAGCTAATTGGACGCGAGTCCATCCTAGAGCGAATAAATCCTTTTCCCTCAGTACCATGCGATACCGTGGGCTTATGCGGTATTAGCAGTCGTTTCCAACTGTTGTCCCCCACTCCAGGGCAGGTTACTCACGCGTTACTCACCCGTTCGCCACTAAATCAAGAAAAGCAAGCTCCTCTTGATTCCGTTCGACTTGCATGTGTTAGGCGCGCCGCCAGCGTTCGTCCTGAGCCAGGATCAAACTCTTTATAAATGGTATTTAATCGCCATTTAAAAGCGTTAAATCTCTGTAATCACTCAGACACAATCGCTTGCGTCCTGTATGAATTACTTGTAAATTTGGAATTGATTATCGTGGGTTTCCAAACCCACGTTCAAGGTTCCACAAGTTTCAGTTTTGTTCAATTTTCAAGGTCCTGCTGTGCTGTCCTTACGGGGTGTCCCGCCGGACAGCTTGTATATAATACCACCGCCGTAAGCGTTTGTCAACACATTTTTCCAAATTTCAACAAAATTGAATTCTAAACTTATATGTGGTGGATATTCTCACGAGAATATACTATTTGCGGTGGTTTTATTTTGATGTTCATCATATATTCACAACATTAGTACATATTTTGCCTGTTGTTCCCGCAAATGATCTGGTTTACACGGCGGATTTCTGCTTTATAATGGGGATATACCTATTATAAAGGAGTGCCGCCAAGATGACACGTGAGAAACTTCTGAACCAAATTGCCGCCTATATACCTTATAATGAGCAGGAGGCCGCCGACAGGGAACTGATCCTGCATTGGATACGGGACCATGATGACGCCTTTACGCGGCAGAATAAGGTGGCACACATAACTGCCTCGGCCTGGGTGGTGAACCGGGACCGCCGCAAGGTGCTGTTGGTGTACCACAACATATACAATTCCTGGTCCTGGCTGGGCGGGCACGCGGACGGCGAGACAGACCTGCTGGCGGTAGCCTTGCGGGAAGTCAAAGAGGAAGCCGGTATTGCCAATGTGCGTCCTGTATCACCGGACATCTATTCGCTGGAATCCCTCACTGTGGACGGGCATGTCAAAAAGGGGCAGTATGTATCCAGCCACCTGCATTTAAACGTCACTTACCTATTGGAGGCCGACTCCGATGAGGCCGTATCTATAAAGGAAGACGAAAACAGCGGCGTGGCCTGGTTCACGCCTGAAGAAGCGTTGGCAAAGTCCACCGAGCCATGGTTTGTCACCCACGTTTATGCAAAGCTGATCGATAAACTAAAAAGCAGTGATCTGTAAAACGCGCTGACTTTCGCCATCCATAAAATATCTGTATAACAAAGTGCGCCCTGCTGTCGGGTAGTTTCACCGGACAACAGGGTGCGTCTTTGTATTTAGTTTCGGGGATGTCTGTTACTTACCCCAGACTTCCTCAGCAATCTCTTTCACCAGTTTGAGTTTGTTCCACTGCTCGAGGTCGGTCAGCTTGTTGCCGATCTCGCAGGAGGCAAAGCCGCACTGCGGGCTGAGGCAGAGGCGATCCAGCGGGATGTACTTTTCGGCTTCGTGGATGCGGGCGATGACGGCAGCCTTATCCTCCAGCCGCGGGGACTTGGTGGTGATAAGGCCTAGCACGACGACTTTTTTGCCCTCGGCCACGTACTGCAGCGGCTCAAAGTTGCCGGAGCGCTCGTCGTCGAACTCCAGGTAGAAGGCGTCCACGTTCTCGTGGGCAAACAGGATGGGTGCAATGGGAGCGTAGCCGCCACGGCTGGCCCAGGTGGAGTGATAGTTGCCGCGGCAGACATGGGTGGTCAGAGCCAAGTCAGCAGGGCGGCCCTCCAAAGCCAGATTGTTCAGGCGCAGGTACTCGTTGGCCTGGTCTTCCAGCTTGACGCCTGCCTGGGCGATAAAGGCCTGATAGTTGGGGTCGCAGAACATGCCCCAAGTGCAGTCGTCGAACTGGATGCTGCGGCAGCCTGCATTGTACAGGTCACGGATGACTGTGCGGTAGGCGGCGGCAATGTCCTGCAGCAGCTGCTCATGGTCGGGGTAAACAGCGACGGTGTTTTTGCCGTTATCCTCGCGGTAAAGCTCGGCCAGCAGCTGGGCGGGAGCAGGCATCGTCTGTCGGGCGATGCAGTTTTCGTCCTCGAACTGTTTAACGAACTTGTAATGCTCGACAAAAGGATGATTTTCGCCGCTGATTTTGCCGCTGACGCGGATGGAACCATGGGTGGTTTCCTCTCCCTGGAAGTAGTAGCCGTGGTCCAGCTCGATCTCGTCGATACCGGCAAAGCCCCACATAAAGTCCAGGTGCCAATAGCTGCGGCGGAATTCGCCATCGGTGATGGCGTGGTAGCCGGCGCGCTTTTGTTTTTCGATGAGCAGGGTGATCTGTTCATTTTCCACAGCGGTCAGCTGCTCGCGGGTGATCTCGCCGGCCTTGAACTCGGCGCGGGCGGTCTTGATAGCCTGCGGACGAAGGAAGCTGCCCACAAAATCGTAACGGAACGGGGAGCGCAGTGTAGCCATAGTTATGTACCTCTCTATGTGAAATTTTATTGTATTCGTCGATAGGTACAGTATACAGCACGATGCGCTCGTTGTAAAATATCGGCTTTTGTGGGTTTGATATAGGTTAAAGCTATACCACGGTTTATTGCGCTGTGCGCTTTTGCAAAATCTCAATATACCGTTTGCCAAACAGCCCCGGCTGGACCTGCTTGTGGGTCAGGTAGCCGATTTGCATGGCATCGTCCACCAGCAGGGGCACGGCCACGATATTGGGAGACCGTTCAATGACTCACTGATGACGCCGCTGCAGATGGTATAGCCGTTCAGGCCGATGAGCAGGTTGAACAGCGTGGCGCGGTCGCTGACGAGGATGTCTTTTTTGCTGTCCCGGGTGCTTAAAATTTCTTCGGAAAAATAAAAGGCGTTGTGCTCGCCCTGCTCATAGGAAAGGCGCGGGTATGGGGCCAGGTCGTCCAGCGTGACGGCGGGCTTGGCCGCCAGCGGGCTGGACGCGCTGACAAATACATGCGGCTTGGCCGTAAACAGCGGCGTAAACTGCAGGTCATGCTCCCGGATGACCTTGCGCAGGACGGTCTCGTTATCCTTATTTAAGTAAAGCACGCCGACCTCGCTGCGCAATAGGGGCCACATCCTCGATCAGCTCGTAGGTCTGGGTCTCGCGGATGCGAAGTCGTACTCCGGGCCGCCGTACTCCCGCAACAGCTCCACAAAGGCTTCCACTGCAAAGGAGTAGTGCTGGGTGGACACGCAGAATTGATGCTTGACCGGCGCCGCGCCCAGGTACTTTTCTTCCATTAAGTCCATCTGGGCCAGCACCTGCCGCGCATAGCCTAGGAACTCCTCACCTTCCGGCGTCAGCACCGCACCGCGGTTGGTGCGGCGGAAGATTGTCAGGCCAAGCTCCTCCTCCAGTTCCCGCAGCGAGGCCGTCAGGCTGGGCTGGGCAATATAAAAGCGGCGGGCGGCTTCGCTTAAAGTGCCGGTCTCTGCAATGGCGGTCACGTACCGCAGCTGCTGCAAGGTCATGGTCACACTCTCCTTATTATCATAAATGCATGATTTGGTTTTTAGTATAGCACACTTTTGCCGGGGTGTGCAGTTATACAAATTTTGTATGTCAGTTATACGCATAATACATTTTACACAGGTGCCGGTCCCCGCTATAATGGTTCTCGGACCTGAAAAGGTAGAGGAGTGGGAAAATGCGTTATACGGAGTTAACGAAGAAAGAATTGCAGCGGGAATACACGAAGCTGACCCGGCGCTATACCGATTTTGTGCGGGAGCCACTGGAGCTGGATATGACCGCCGAGTATACCTTTGGCAAAAGCGAAAGCCGCCGCGCGGCACGGCATTTCGGCACGGTGCTGGGCAAAGAACTCAGCGATACCGGCGCTGCACAGCCCGCCCCGGTAGAGGATGCGGTTGCCGCCCTGGCTACCATGCCGGGCTGCGCCTCCCGTACTGTAGAGCTTTGCCGCCAGGCGGGTGTTCGGTTCGATGCCATCGACCACAGCACCGTATTGGCGCGTATCATTCCTGCGGACGCGCGGTCAGAAGAGTTGACCCACGCCGCCAGTGTATTTGCCATCAGCGCACGCCTTGCAGCCCTGGAAAGCCTGCAAGCGTGTTGCGTTCCTAACCCTGTTACCCCCAAAAAACAAGGAAAGCCAACCGCGCCTGTATCGTGTGCACAGCGATGCAGGCGCGGCTGGCTTTTTGTTTACTTTTGCTTGTTTTTCGCTGATTCCAACAGCTGGTGGCGGAACTCCCGCGCGGCGGTATTCAGCGGGCGGCGGGGGTCGTAGACCAGGCAAACCGAGCGGGACGGGATAGCCTCCTGCAAATTCATCTGCAAAATGCGCTTGCGATGCAGGTTGCCGCGGGCCATCGGCTCCGGCACAAAGGCCAGGCCCAGGTCACTGCGCACCAGCGTCAGCATTTGGTCGGTGGTGCCGGCTTCGATGTCGGGTTTCAGTTCGGCGTTATGCTCTAAGAAAAACTGGCGATAGAAGATGCGGCTCATACTTCCGTTTTCCAGCATGATGAGCGGGTAGGCGGTCAACGCCTGCAGGGCGAGGGTGCGCCCGGCCAGCTCAGCAAAGCTGGGGCCGCCGACCAAAATCTCATTGAAGGGCATCAGCGCGACCCGTTTCAAGTCACTGCCGGTCTCGGCAGGGGTGGTAACGACGGCAAAGTCTACCTCGCCGTTTTTTACCGCCTGCACGGCCTGCAGGGTGGAGTGGTTCGTGATGCGCAGCCGGATACCGGGGTACTGCGCATGGAAGCCCCGCAGCTGCTCCGACAGGTAGATGTTCAGCGCCGTCTCGGTAGCGCTGATACTGATTGCACCGTGGGAAAGGCTGGCGCTGGCGCTCAGCTCCTCCTCGGCATCCTGTATCTGCACAGCAGCTGAGGAGATGCGGGCGTAAAGGTTCTCCGCCCTCCGGCGTCAGCGTCACACGCCTCGATTGGAGCGGATGAACAGCACGCAGTGCAGCTGGTCTTCCAGCTTGTTCATCGTATGGCGTGATGTTGGGCTGGTTGCTGCCCAGCACGCGGGCCGCCTTGGTAAAGTTTTGGTACTTAGCCACGTAGTAAAAGATTTTGTAGTAGTCCCAATCCACATACATGACGGTGTCCCCTCCCCTGTTGTTTTTTACTGCCAGCCGCGGGCCTTGGGGTCCAACATTTCGGCAGCCTGATAGAGCAGCGCATTGCAGATGGCGGCAGCCACGTTGCTGCCGCCCTTGCGTCCCATGGCCACGATGGCCGGGCACGCCGTACTGCGTGCATGTAGCAAACAGCCGCTCCTTGCTTTCCACCACATTGACAAAGCCAACGGGCACACCAATGACCAGCGCGGGGACGCAGACCGCTTTCGATCTCCTCGGCAATGGCCAGCAGCGCCGTGGGGGCGTTGCCAACGGCCAGCACCGCGCCGGGGTACTCCCGCGCGGCCCTGTGCATGGCGGCGGCGGCCCGGGTCGAGCCCGCCGCCTTCGCAGCAGCGGCGACAGCGGGGTCGGCCATAAAGCAGAGTGCCTGCCCGCCCAATTTGGCCAGACCGGGCTTTGTGATGCCCGCCAGCGCCATGTTGGTGTCGGTGATGACCACTGCCCCGGCACGCATGGCCGCGACGCCCGCCGCCGCCGCGCCGGGTGTGAAGCGCAGGTTCTCGGCGTAGTCAAAATCCGCTGTCGTGTGAATAACGCGCTTGACCACGGCGGCGTTTTCGGGCGGAACCGCAAGCCCGCGCGCGGCCAGTTCCGCCGTGATAATGCCCATGCTCGTGCGCTCAATGTCGGCGGGCAGATGATGCTGCGGTGTCATTTTTTTCCTCCTCTGGGGTTGTGCAGACCCATGGCCGCGTAGACGGCTTCCATGTCCAACGCACTGCGTACGCCGTCGGCCAGCAGGTCCAGCTGCTGTGTGCGGTAATCGGCCATCGCAAGCGGCGCGGCGGTTTCCGGCGCGATTCCCTTGCGGCGGCAGAGGTACACGGCCAGCTGCTCCGTCAATTCGCCGCTGTCAAACAGGCCGTGCAGGTAGGTGCCGAACACGGCGTTTTGCACGCAGCCCTCCGGTGTGCCGTCGGCATAGCGGCAGAACGGTGCGCCGTTCACCGCGGTGCGGCCCGTGTGAATTTCATATCCGGTCAGTGCAGCCCCGGCAAAGGGCGCGGCAGCCGTCGCCGTGACCTGTGCGCGGCGCTTTTCGGCGGTAAAGACCGTCCGCGTCGGCAGCAGGCCCAGCCCGCGCAGCGTCTGCGGATGGCCGCTCTCGGTGCCCTGACTGTCGTCGAGCGTCTCGCACAGCAGCTGATAGCCGCCGCAGACGCCCAGCACCGGCGTGCCGCCTGCTGCCAGCTTGAGCACAGCAGCCTCCAGCCCGGACTGGCGCAGCCACAACAGGTCGTTCACCGTGTTTTTGGTGCCGGGCAGAATGACCAGATCCGGCGCGCCCAGTTCCCGCACGGACTGCACGTACCGCACACCCAAAAGCGGGTGCTGTTCCAGCGGCATAAAATCGGTAAAATTGGAAATATGCGGCAATTTTAAAACAGCTGCGTCCAGCGGCTTGACCGCGCTTTTGCTTTGCAACCGCGGCGCAAGCGAGTCCTCGTCCTCGATGTCCACCCGCAGGTACGGCACGACGCCCAACACCGGCAGCTGCGTTTTTTCCTCCAGCATCGCCAGCCCGGGGCGCAGAATTTCTACGTCGCCGCGGAATTTATTGATGATAAGCCCGCGTATACGCGCGCGCTCGTCCGGCTCCAGCAGCGCCACCGTGCCGTACAGCTGCGCAAAGACGCCGCCGCGGTCAATGTCGCCCGCCAGCAGAACCGGCGCGTCCACGAGCTTTGCCAGCCCCATGTTGACAATGTCGTCTGCCTTCAGGTTGATCTCGGCGGGACTGCCCGCGCCCTCGATGACGATGATGTCAAATTCATCGGCAAGGCTGTCGTAGGCACGCAGAATATCGGGAATCAGCGACTTTTTGCGGCGGAAGTATTCCTTTGCGGGCATATCGCCGCGGACCTCGCCGTTCACGATGACTTGGCTGCCCACATCGCTGCTCGGCTTGAGCAGGATCGGGTTCATCCGCACATCGGGCTCGACGCCCGCGGCCTGCGCCTGCACGACCTGTGCGCGGCCCATTTCGAGGCCGTCCCGGGTCACAAAGCTGTTCAGCGCCATGTTCTGGCTTTTGAACGGCGCGGTTTTGTAGCCGTCCTGCGCAAAAATGCGGCAGAGCGCCGCGCACAGCAGGCTTTTGCCCGCGCCGCTCATCGTCCCCTGCACCATGATGCACCCTGCCCGGCTCATGCCAGCACCTCCCGCATAATTTTTAACAGCTGTTCGTTTTCTTTTTGGGTGCGCACAGCGGTGCGGTACCACGTCTCGTCCAGCCCCGGGTAGTTGCCGCAGCCGCGCACCACCGCACCGTGACGGCGCAGCTTTGCCCCAAAGTCCGCCGGTGCGCGGAACAGCAGGTAGTTGGCCTGTCCGTCCACGACCCGCAGCCCCAGTGCCCGCAGTCCCGCGGCCAGCCTTGGGCGCTGGTCGGCAATGAGTGTGCGCACGCTGTCGGCATAGGCGGTCTCCTCCAGTGCGGCCAGCCCTGCGGCCTGTGCCAGACCGGACACGGTCCACGGCTGGCCCGCCGCGCGCATTTTGTCCAGCAGCGCCGTGTCACTGCACAGCGCATAGCCCAGCCGCACCCCGGCCATGGCGTAGAGCTTGGTGAATGCCTTTAAGATTATAAGGTTCGGTGCATCGCGCAAAACTGTCTTAGCTGTCAGGGCATCCCGCGCGGCAAGGAAGTCGAGGAAGCACTCATCCACGACCAGCACCGCGCCGCAGTCGGCACAGCGGCGCAGCAGCTTTTGCACCATAGCGAGCGGCGTGACCTGCCCGGTGGGGTTGTTGGGCTGGCAGAGGAACACTGCATCGGTGCTGTCGTCGATGGCGTCTACAAAGCCGTCCGTCACGGCGAAGTCGTTTTCCTCCCGCAAAAAAAACCGCTGTACGTCACAATCCACCGTTTCCAGCGCAGCAGCGTACTCGGCAAAGGTCGGCGCGGGCAGCAATGCGCGCCGCGGGCGCAGTGCCAGTGCCAAGCGGTAGATCAGATCCGCCGCACCGTTGCCGCACAAAATTTGCGCAGTATCCACACCCTCTGCCGCGGCCAGCTTAGTGCGCAGTGCCCGGCAGAGCGGGTCCGGGTAGCGATCCGCCATGGGCAGTGCCGCCGCGATGGCCGCCGCCACCCCCGCAGGCAGCCCCAGCGGGCTGACGTTGGCCGAAAAATCCAGCGCGTCCCGGCCAAACTCAGCCCGGTAGCCGGCCCAATCACCGCCGTGTACCAGTTTCATCCGCATTCCCTCACAAGACAAGCATCAGCCGCACCGCCAGCCCCAGTGCCAGGGCCAGCAGGCTTTCGGCGTACATCATGCGGTTGGCCCGCACGATGTCCTGCGGCTCAATGGGCCGCAGCGGGTCGCCGATCGTCGGCTTATTGTAATATTCGCCAAAATAGTAGGCCGGGCCTGCCAGCTGCACACCCAGCGCCCCGGCGCAGGCGCTCTCGGTCTGGGCGCTGTTGGGGCTGGCGTGGCGGCGGCGGTCCCGCCGCCAGATGCGCCACGCCCCGCGGGCGCTGCTGCCCGTCAGCGCCGCCGCAGCCACCCAGAGCAGCGCGGCCAGGCGGCTGGGGAGCCAGTTGGCGGCATCGTCCAATTTGGCGGCACAGCGCCCGAAATAAAGATATTTTTCGTTTTTGTAGCCGAGCATGCTGTCCATCGTGTTGATGGCCTTGTAGGTCAGTGCCAGCGGTGCCCCGCCAAGGAGCATATACAAAAGCGGCGCAATGACGCCGTCGCTGGCGTTCTCGGCCACGGTCTCCACGGCGGCTCTGGTCACGCCCGCGGCGGTCAGGTTTTGCGTGTCACGGCCCACGATGCGGGCCACGGCCCTGCGGGCCGCGGGCAGGTCGCCCTTTGCCAGTTCCTTGTACACATTGCGGCTCTCCTGTGCAAGACCCTTGGCAGCCAGCGCCTGGCCGCACCAGAGCATTTGCAGCGCCAGCCCCAGCGCCGGATGGAGCTTTGCCGCAGCCCAGCAGGCAAGCCCGGTAACGGCCAGCGTGCCCAGCGGCAGCACCGCGGCCACCGCGGCCCCGCCGGCCAGCTCGCCCCGCGGCGTTTTGGGCAGTGCGGTGCGCAGGCGTTTTTCCAGTGCCGAGATGCACCGGCCCATCAGCACCACCGGGTGAGGCAGCCAGGCCGGGTCGGCAAAAATGGCATCCAGCACAAAACCGCCCAGCACCGCCCAAAATATCAGCATATACTCTCCTTGGTGTACTGCACGGTCTTGACCAGGTGCAGTACGTGCTGCGCGGCCCAATCGCGTGCATCCAGCACATAGCCGCCCGCGTTGGGGCCGCACCACTGGTAATAGCTGCGGCGCGGCACGCCGTAGCGCTCCAACGCGGCCATCTGGGTGCCGCCATGGGCCAAAATCACCAGCATGTCCTCACCGTCCGCCAGCGCCTTGTCCACCAGCGCCGCAAACGTGCGGATACGGTCACTGAAATCATCCTTGCGCTCACCGTCCGGGCAGGAGCTTTCGCAGTTGGCGGCGACCCAGGCCTGATAGTCAGGATCGTGCTCCATCTCCACGTAATTGCGCCCCTCAAAACTGCCGAAGCACATCTCCTTCAGCCCGTCCACGGGCACGAGCTCCGCGTCCGGGAACAGCACCTCCGCCGTCTGCCTCGTACGCTGCAGCGTGGAAATATAGACAACTTTCGGGTCAATATCGGCGCGGCGCAGCTGGGCCAGCCCCTCGGGCGAAAGCGGGATGTCCCGCTGGCCCTGGTAGCGCTTTGGGCGTTGTACTCGGTCAGGCCGTGGCGCAGTAAATAAATCAACATTTCGGCAGTTCTCCTTTCAAAATCGTCGGCAGACCGCAAAACATCTGCACAACGCAGTCCGCCCGCGCGGCCAGCAGACAGGCCAGACGGCCCGCCGCCTCCCGCGCGGCACGCGCGGCGGGGTCAATCGGCACAACGCCGCCGCCGACCTCCGCCGCGGTCACAACATCATAATCTGCCAGCTCGTCGGCCAGCCGGTTCAAATCGGCGGCGTCGGCGGCCAAATCCTGCACGTCGTACACCTGCCGCCCGCCGAGCTTTTGCGCAAAGGTGCGCTTGCCGCTGCAAAGCGGCCCTGTCACAAACACCATTTACAGCACCCCCAGCCATTGGCAGGCGGCCAGCGCCGCCAGCATCCAGATCTCGCACTTTTGCAGGAACCACCCGGCCAGATCACCTGTCACACCGCCAAACTGTTTTTTGGCAACAGCGTAGTACCGCGCAAAAACACAGCCTGCGGCCAGCACCAACGCCCAGCCGCCCAGTGCAGTCAGCCCCACGGCCAGCATGGTGCAGAGCACAGCCAGCACCTGCCGCACGCGGACGCGGTCCGCCGCCGTGGCAAAGGTGTGGGCAAGGCCGGTGTTTTTCGCCAGCGGGAACACCGCCACGGCCAGCCCGGACAGCGCCCGCTCCCCCACCAGCGCCAGCGTCCAGAGCACACCGACCCGCGGGGTGAACGCCACACAGCCGCACAGCGCAAAATACGCCGCAAAGTAGCTGCACAGCCGGATGACCGCGAACGCGCCGCAGTGGGGGTCCTTTAAAATTTCCAGCTTTTTGGCGGTGTCGCCGTAGCTGGAAAGGGCATCGCAGGTGTCGGCGTAGCCGTCCAGATGGATGCCGCCCGTGACCCACACCGGCATCAGGCAGAACCCCGCCGCGCGGGCCGCCGCAGGCAGCGGCAGCACGCCGCAGACGCACCACAGTGCGCCGCACACCGCCCCCACCAGCGGGAAGGCGCAGAGCGCGTACCGCATTTTTCTCGTTCCAGGCAAACTGCGGCATCGGCAGCGCCGAAAACATGGCGAACGCCACCGCGATCGTCTGTAAAGCTGTCACGGGCCTTCACTTCCTTTGTAATAGACGGGGATGCCGCAGACAACGCGCACCACGCGGTCTGCGCGCGCCGCCACAGCGTTGTTGACGGCGGCCAGTGCGCGCAGATAGCGGTCCGTATCGCCCGCATAGTCTGCCCCACCGCTGAACACCTCATTGGAAACCACAATCAGATTATCACATTGCAGCAGCATCTTGTCAATGCCCCGCAGGATCGCCGCCGCGGTTTCCGTCCCTGCACCGTCGGGGTCATACAGCTCATTGGCGGCCAGGTTGCCCAGGTCCTCCAGCAGCACGGTGCCGCGCCGGGGCAGGGCCACGCGGTCCAGGTGCAGCGGGCACTCTACCGTGGTGAACTGCTTTTCGGCCCGCATGGCGCGGTGCTTCGCCACGCGGGCGGCGCACTCGGCGTCCCAGACCTGCATCGTCGCCAGATAGGTGCGCGGCAGCGGTGCGCGCAGGCAGAGTGACTCCGCATAGGCGCTTTTGCCGCTGGCCGAGCCGCCGATGACCAGCGTCAGCATTGCGGGGTGTACGGCGTGATGCCGCCCTCCGCAAACGAGTAGCAGCCGTTGTAGACGGCCAGCGCCATATCCCACAGCGGCAGGCTGGCCACCGCGCCCGTGCCCTCACCCAGATGCAGCTCTGCGGTGATAAGCGGTTTTTTGCACAGCGCGTCCAGCACAATATGTGCGGCTGGCTCGCTGGACACATGGCTGGCGAAAACGGCCTTTTCCGCCGCGGGGCAGAGCCGCACCGCGCACAGCGCCGCCACGCCGCTGATGAATCCGTCCATCACGATGGGCAGCCTTTCGAGCGCACCGCCGAGAAACACGCCGCACAGCCCGGCAATATCAAAGCCGCCCAGCGCCGCCAGCACCCCCAGCGGGTCCGCGGCGTCGGGGTGGTTGCGGGCAATGCCGCGTTCTATCGCATCTATTTTGCGCTGCAGTCCGGCGTCGGAAAGTCCCGCGCCGCGCCCGGTCATCTCGGCCACAGGGCGGCCCAGCAGCACGCTGGCCACGGCGCTGGACGTCGTTGTGTTGCCGATGCCCATCTCCCCCGTCGCCAGCAGCTGTGCGCCGCTTTGCTTCTGCGTGCGCACCAGCGCGATGCCCGCGGCGATGGCCTGCACGGCCTGTGCGCGGGTCATGGAT
>VOFJ01000392.1_pt1 | contig 45445 bp, 79 predicted proteins | sample 5384081 | NCBI WGS metagenome assembly VOFJ01 (sample SAMN12384729, study PRJNA508395) | human gut metagenome | isolation source: healthy gut I | host: Homo sapiens
AGTTCAACGCCGGTTTCCAGCGCTTCCAGAACGAAGTATTCATGGCGCGCTTCACGGTTTGTGGCAATGGTTTTTGTTGCCGGACGCTCTTTAGTGGGTGCCATTCCGCGCGCCTCCTTTCTCCATTGTGGTTTGTTGTATCAGTATACCATTTTTTTTTATGGTTTTGCAAGGGCTGTTTTTGAAGAAACTGTAAATTTTTCCCAATTCACAGCTCACCACGGCCAGAAAGTGCACGATACAAGGTGGTCTCGTCTGTGTACTCCAGACTTGCACCCACGGGCAGACCGTAGGCCAGACGAGTGGTCTTGATGCCCAGGGGCTTGATGAGCTTTGCCAGATACATGGCCGTTGCCTCGCCCTCAACGGTGGGGTTCATGGCCATGATGACCTCCTTCACTTCACCGCTCCCCAGCCGGGCCAACAGCTCCTTCACCGAGAGCTGTTCGGCACCGATGCCGTCCATGGGGCTGATGAGGCCGTGGAGGACATGGTACATGCCATGGTACTCCCTTGGGGTGCGCAAACGCCTGCACGTCGCGGGGCGTTTCCACCACACAGATGACAGAGCGGTCCCGCTTGGCACTGGCACAGATGGGGCAGAGCTCGGCTTCGGTATAATTCTGGCAGACACGACAGCGGTGGAGCTTGGTGTGGGCGTTCTGGATCGCACCCGCCAGTGCGGCGGCGTCCGCATCCGACATGCTCAGCACCTGATACGCCATGCGGGTAGCGCCCTTGCGGCCGATCCCCGGGAACTTGCTGAATTCTTCGATCAGCTTTTCCAGCGGGGCAGCATTATAACCCATGGTGCTCCTCCACCTTTGATCAAAGGCCGGGAATGTTCAGGCCGCCGGTCAGTTTGCCCATTTCGGCCTCGGCAGTCTCATCCACCTGCTTGACGGTTGAATTGACGGCGGCAGCCACCAGGTCTTCCAGCATCTCGATGTCGTCGGGATCAACGGCCTCGGGCTTGATGGTGATGCCAAGGATCTCGTGCTTGCCGTTCATCTTGACGGTGACCATCTCACCGGATGCACTGCCGGTGTACTCGGCAGCTTCCAGCTCTGCCTGCTTGGCCTTCATATCTTCCTGCATCTTCTGGGCCTGACGCATCAGGGAGTTCATATCGGGGCGGCCGAAGCCTGCGGGCATTCTTGCTTTCATGGTTGGTTCTCCTTTTTATTTATCGTTTTTGCGTTCACTATCCTCAATCGACACCTCCAGCCCCAGCTGTTCCAGCTTGCGGAGGGATTCCTCGGCGTTGGCCGAAGCGCGATTGACCGTCTTGGATTCATAGGGACCGATGGGCACCGCCACACCGGACACCTGCGCGATCAGCTTTTTGATGAGCTTCTGGCTTTCCTTGTTGGCGCGGATAAAATCCCGGAAGGTCTTTCCGCCATCGATAAGCACCCGGGTCCCATCAAAGTAACCCTTGGACTTTTTCAGGTAGGTGTAGAGCATGGGATCCTGCTCCTGCAGGAGCTTGATGACCTCTGCCCATTGCGGGAAGGGATTGATTCCCTCTGCTGCCACCTTGCGGGGCTTGTTCAGCGCCGGGTCCGCCGTATATTCCGGCTTGGGCTCCGGCTGAGGCTGGAACGCAGGCACTTCCTGCGCGGGAGCCGGAGGCGCTTCTCTCTGCGGCGGCGCAGCCGGGGCCGGCTCGTCCCAGGGGGGCGGAGCCTCCGAAGTCACCGGCGGTTCCTCCGGCAGGGGCGGCAGCTCTTCTTCCGCAGAAGCTGCTGCTTCTGCCTTGGGCGGTTCCACGGGCTGAGGTGCCGGTTCCGGCTCAGACTGCTGCATCGGCACCGGTTCCACAGAGGGTTCCTGCACGGGAGCCGATGCCGCCGGTGCACTTACAAAAGGTTTGACCGGTGCCGACGCAAACGGTCTGGGGGCCTCCTGTGCAGGAACCGCAGGCCGGGCGGCGGGCACAGCCTGTACCGCCACCTGCTGGGGCGGCTCCGAAAGGCTGAACAGGGCCAGTTCCAGCTCTATCCGCTGGTCACTGCCGCGGGCCATATGTTCCAGCGCACTGCCCAGAGCCCGGATGGCCCGGATCGCTTCCCGCTGCCCCAGCTGCGGGACCTTTTTCCAGATAGAGCCTTCTCCTCTTCCGGGGAAACACCCGAGAGCAGCGTCTGCCCGCCGGGCAGGGCTGCCAGCATCAAAGCACGATAATGGGCAATCAGCTCCTCTGTCAGACGCTTGACATCCACAGACTGCTGGCGAAGCTGTGCCAGCTGGGCCAGTGCTGTGGCACCGTCCTGCGCTTCCAGTGCGTCCGAAATGCGGAACAGATAACTGCGGTCGGTCACACCTGCCATGCGGCGCACCACATCGGCATCGATTTTCGCCGTAACGCCTGCGCAGGTATCCAGAATGGACAACCGCATCGCGCAGTGCACCGTCGGCCAGACGGGCGATCAGTTCCGCACCGTCGCCGGAAAGCTCCAGCTTTTCCTCACCTGCAATATATTCCACCCGGCGGGCGATATCCTCGCGGCCCGATGCGGGTAAAATCGTACCGCTGGCAGCGGGAAAGAATGGTAGCGGGCACCTTCTGGATCTCAGTGGTTGCCAGAATAAAGATGACGTGGGCAGGCGGTTCTTCCAGCGTTTTCAAAAGCGCATTGAAGGCCGCTGTGGACAGCATGTGGACCTCATCAATGATGTATACCTTATATTTACAGGCGCTGGGAGTGTAAGCTGTTTCGTCGCGCAGGTCGCGGATATCGTCCACACCGTTGTTGGAAGCCGCATCCATCTCCACCACGTCCAGAATGCTGCCGTTATCGATGCCCTTGCAGATCTCACACTCGCCGCAGGGGTCTCCATTGACCGGATGCAGGCAGTTGACTGCCTTTGGCAAAGATCTTGGCGCAGGTGGTTTTGCCGGTGCCGCGCACGCCGGTAAACAGGTAGGCATGGCCCACACGGTTTGCCGTGATCTGGTTTTTCAGCGCAGTAACAATGGCCCGCTGGCCCACCACATCCTCAAACCGCTGCGGTCTCCATTTGCGGTACAAGGCACGGTACATGGTTCTCTCCCCTTTCCTGCAAAATAAAAAGGACAGCGCTGACGGGGTTTTGATCCCCGCCTTGCGTAACTCGGCATACGGATGCAGGCTTACTGAAACGCACGAACGCACTGCTTAAGGCTGCTTGGTTCCCCACCTGACCTGGTTCACAGCGATCCATCGTACAGGACCCGCATCCGTATGCCGAACCACGCAGCATGCGCTGTCCGACACATCCTTCTGAATGCCAGAATATTGTAACCATAAACGCAGGCAGATTGCAAGAGGAAACATAAGCCGCCGCACGAGGGGAGTTTTACCGGCGAGTATCCGGGGGTGGGGACCCGACGCGAAGCGTTGGGGAGGGCATGGAATGCCCTTTGACTCGCCGGGAAAAGCTCCCGGAGATGCGGCAGAAAAACACAGAGTAGCAAAAAGCCCCCGCCGGGCATTACCGACAGGGGCAAAATCGCTGATTCAGAGAGACTCAGGACTGGCAGGCAGTGATCAGGCTCATCTTATAGACCTCGTCAGCGTTGCAGCCGCGGGACAGATCGTTGATCGGCGCATTCAGACCCTGAAGAATCGGGCCGTAAGCCGCAAAGCCGCCGAGGCGTGCAGCGATCTTATAGCCGATATTGCCGGACTGGATCTCGGGGAAGATGAAGGTGTTGGCCTGACCGGCGACCTTGCTGCCCTTGCACTTGACCTGTGCAACTTCGGGGGGGCAACGGCTGCGTCGAACTGCAGCTCGCCGTCAATAGCCAGCTCGGGGGCCATCTCCTGAGCCTTGATGACAGCGTCGTGGCTCAGAGCGACGGTGCCGCCCTTGCCGGAACCCTTGGTGGAGAAGCTCAGGACAGCGACCTTCGGGTCGATGCCGAACAGCTTTGCGGTCTTGGCCGTCTCAACGGCCACCTCAGCCAGCTTGGAAGCAGCGGAGACCTTGACCTCGCCGGTCGCCTTATCAATGGTATCGGTGTAGTCGATGTTGATCGCGCAGTCGCCCATGGCAATGCGCTTCAGGCCCTCTTCGCCGCCCTCGCGGTCCAGAATGAAGCAGGAGCTCACCAGATGAGCGCCTTTCTTGGTCTTGACCAGCTGCAGAGCGGGGCGGATGGTATCAGCGGTGGAGTAGGTAGCGCCGCCCAGCAGGCAGTCAGCCTTGCCCATCTTGACCAGCATGGTGCCGAAGTAGTTGGACTTCTTCAGCAGAGCGGTGCACTCCTCAGCGGTCTGCTTGCCCTTGCGCAGCTCGACCATGGGTGTTGACCATCTCATCGAAATCGGCGTAGTTCTCCGGATCGATGATCTCGGCAGCGGAAATATCATAGTTGGCAGCAGCAGCGGCAGCCTTGCACTCTGCCTCATTGCCGACCATAACCACTTTCAGCACGCCCTCAGCCAGCAGCTTGCTTGCGGCCTCCAGGATGCGGGGGTCATTGCCCTCGGTAAAAACGATCGTCTTGGGGTTCGCTTTCAGCTGGGCTACCAGCGGTGCAAACATATCAGCCATTGTGATTACCTCCGAAATAACTTTTGCAGTATGATGGGGCACCACAGATGCCTTTCTTTTTTTATTTTAGCACAGAGTCTGGAAACTTCAAGACAAATCCGAAATTTTTGTGGTATATTTTGTAGGAAGAAATCCCGCGATCAGTTGTTAAGAAATTGTCATTTAGTTTGTGAGAGGTTTAACGAAATATGGATTGGGAAACACTCCGGGCCAACTGCCTTTCCTGCCCCGCTGCGAGCTGTGCAAGACCCGCACCAATGTGGTGTTCGGTCAGGGTGTGGAAGATGCCGAAGTTCTGTTTGTGGGCGAAGGCCCCGGCCAGAATGAGGATGAGCAGGGTCTGCCCTGTTTGTGGGGCGCAGCGGCCAGCTGCTGGACAAATATCTGTTTGCCATCGACCTTGACCGCACGAAGAACTGCTATATTGCAAACATCGTCAAGTGCCGCCCGCCGCAGAACCGTGACCCTCAGCCCGATGAGCGCGCCGCCTGCCTGCCCTGGCTGCGGGAGCAGTTCCGCATCCTGAAGCCCAAGATCGTGGTCTGTCTGGGACGTATCGCCGCCCAGCGGATGATCCCGAAAGGACTTTTCTGTGACCAAGGAGCACGGCCAGTTGTACGAAAAAGGGCGGCATCCTGTTCATGGGCACCTTCCACCCTGCCGCCCTGCTGCGCAGCCCGCAGAACAAGCCTGCAGCCTTTGCTGATTTTACTGCCCTGCGGGACAACATTGAAACGGTGTGCGAAACCTAAAACATACCTATCATAAAGACTGAATCATTCCCGCTGCAAGAACCAAACACCTTCCTTTTGCATACTCTAAAACAAAAAGAGGTGTTCGATTATGGAAACTGCACGACATGATTCCATTGATTTTTTCTGGGTGCCACAACGCCTGCCGGTTTCAAAGGGCTATTTTGAACCGCTGCGCCACGAACCCGGTATGCAGATGTACCTGATCAAAGGCGGGCCGGGCACCGGCAAATCCACCCTGATGAAGCGGCTTGCCCGTGCTGCCGAACAGCGCGGCGAACTGACGCAGCGCATCCACTGTGCCAGCGACCCGGACAGTCTGGACGGCGTGATTCTGCCCGGGCAGCACAGGGCCATCGTGGATGCCACTGCACCCCATGTGGTGGAGCCGGATGCTCCCGGTGCGGACGAAGTGGTGGTGAGTTTGTACCACACCATCGATGCAGAAAAGCTGCACCAGTGCACCGATGAGGTCAAGGCGCTGTTTGCCCGCAACGCCTGCTGCTGCTGCGCAGCCGCGCTGCACGATATATTGCATCGGCAGGCAGCCTTTTGCTGGACAGCCGCCGCGCCGAAGCCTGCAGCGCCAATTTCGAAAAAGGTGCGCCGTTATGTCAAACGGCTGTGCACCCGGGTGATGCCGCGCACGGAAGGCATTGGCAGCGAAGAGCTGCGCCTGCTTTCCGCCGTCACCCCCAAGGGTGAAATGTTTTATCAGGGCACTGCACAGGCATTGGCGGATAAGTTCATCGTGTTCCGGGATGACTACGGCGCGGTGTCCCGCCTGCTGCTGGAGCTGATTCGTGCCGAAGCCCTGACGCGGGGCTACCACATTATTACCTGTCCATGCGCCATGCACCCGGAGGATAAGATCGACCATATCCTGATCCCGGAGCTGAAGCTTGCCTTCCTGACGGATAATCGCTGGCATCCGGTGCATCTGCCCAGTGTGCAGGCTGTGCGGTGCACCCGCTTCCTTGACAGGGAAAATCTGGCAGCGTACCGGGCACGGCTGCGCTTTTTTAACGAGCGTGCTGCCGCCGAACTGCTGGAACAGGCCAGTGCCCTGATGGCACAGGCCAAGAGCTGCCACGATGAGTTGGAGACCTATTACCGTGCAGCGGTGGATTTTGGCAAAGTGGATGAAGCGGCAGCAGAATGCATGGAGATGTTCGGCCTGAAATAATCAGTTTACGTCGACGAACCGGGAGTTTTCTCTGAAGACCGTCCGCTGAGGTGGGACCCTGTTGCCGTGAGGCAATCGGGCGGGCGATGGAATGGCCTGAATCGTGTCTGAAGAAAAAATTACCGGTTCGTCAGTGTATCCCCGGAGGTGAAATGCAACGGTTCATCTGCCCATCCGGCAGCTGGTGGAATTTCTGCTGCGGACCGGCAGCATTGACAGCCGGTTTACGGGGTTTGACCGTGCACTGGAAGGTGCCCACATCCACCGCAAATTGCAAAAAGCTGCCGGAGACGGCTATCAGGCTGAGGTATTTCTCTCCGAGAGCGGCAGGCAGAGGACATCACTTTTACCCTTGAGGGCCGGGGCTGACGGCATTTTTACCGATGAGACTGGCACGGTAGTCATTGACGAGATCAAGACCACCGCTGTGCCGCCGGAAGAGATCACTGAGGATATGAACCCCTGCCACTGGGCACAGGGCATGGTGTACGGTGCCATTTATGCCGCACAGCAAAGCCTGCCGGAACTGAACGTCCGGCTGACTTATTATCAGATAGACACCGATCAGATCATCCGCTTTATCCGCCGCTTTTTACGCAGCAGGAGCTGGATGAATTTCTTGACAAATTATTGTGCCAGTATGCTGCCGTGGGCGCAGCGCCGGATAGCGTGGGATGTAAAGCGTAGCCTCAGAGCCTTGCGGCACTGCAGTTCCCGTTTGCGCAGTATCGGCCCGGACAGCGGGCTATGGCGGGCGAGATCTACCGCGCCTGCCGCGCTGGCAAGACCGCCGACTGCAAGGGCGGTACGCGGCTGTTCTGTCAGGCTCCTACCGGCATTGGCAAGACCATGAGCGCGCTTTTCCCCCCGCGCTGAAAGCCATGGGCGAAGGCAACGGAGAAAAGCTGTTCTATCTCACGGCCCGCAACACGACCCAGACTGCCGCCGAGGATGCCTTGACCCGGCTGCATACGGCCCAGCCAGAGCTTGCCCTGCGCAGTGTGACGTTGACCGCCAAGGAGAAGGTCTGCCTGCATCCGGATGCAGAGGGACATCCCGCCTGCCTGCCGGAGCTCTGCCCCTACGCCAACGGCTACTACGACCGCATCAAGGATGCACTGACAGCCCTGCTGGACGGTACCGGCAGCTTTGACCGCGCAGCGCTGGCCGGGGCGGCAAAGCGTTTTTCGGTGTGTCCCTTTGAACTGGGGCTAGACCTGAGCGAGTGGTGTGACGTCATCATCGGGGACTACAACTACCTCTTCGACCCGGTGGTGCACCTGCGGCGGTTCTTTTGATTCTTCCGGCGACTGGTTGTTTTTGGTCGATGAAGCACATAACCTGCCCGACAGAGCCAGAGCAATGCGTATTCTGCACGCTTTTGTAAAAGCAGCCTGACCGAGGCAAAGCGCGCATTGGGCAAGGGCAAAAGTGCTTTAAAGACCGCTCTGACCAAAGCAGACAAAGCCCTGCTGGAAGCCCGGAAAGCCTGCATACAGCTTGCACCCCGGCACAGCAGCCAGACCGATGCCGCAGACCCGGCACAGACCAGTCTTTTGCCTGAAAACACTGCCCCCCGCACTGGAACTGCCCGGAACCGCTGTATGTACAGGACAGTACTGTGTTTTTGCAGGAGCCGCCCTCTGCCCTGCTCAGTCCGCTGCGGGCCGTACAGGCACCTTTGCAGGATTGGCTAGAAGCGAACCCGGATGCCGAAGTACATGCACAGTTGCTGGAGCTTTATTTTGCTGTACAGGACATCACCCGTGCCGCCGAACGATACGACAGCCACTTTGTCACTCAGCTTACCGCGCGCGCGGCAGAGAGCTTGAATTGCAGCTGCTGTGTCTGGACCCGGCACCTTTTGTGGATGCCAGCCTTGCCACAGGGCGCAGCGCAGCGCTGTTCAGTGCAACACTGGCTCCGCCCTCGTTCTACCGCAGTGTTCTGGGCTGCAGCGATGCACGTGCCGTCGCACTGGACAGTCCCTTTCCGGCTGAAAATCTGGGGCTGTATTGCCTGCCGAATATCTCTACCCGTTACCGCGACCGCGAAGCCAGCGTGCAGGCAGTTTCGGATGCACTGGCCCGGCTGGTGCAGGCCAGAGCGGGAAACTACTTTGCCTTTTTTCCCAAGCTACGCATATCTGCGGCAGGTACACGAAGATTTTGCAGCACGTTACCCGGGCATTCGCACCCTTGTGCAGGAAAGCCGTCTGGATGAGGCCGCTCGGGCTGAATTTCTGGCTCAGTTTGTGCCGGACCCGGCCGAAACACTTCTGGGTTTTGGCGTGATGGGCGGCATCTTTGGTGAGGGAGTTGATCTTGCAGGCAGCCGCCTGATCGGGTGCGCCATTGTGGGTGTGGGCCTGCCGCAGGTAAATCCGCAGCAGGAAATGCTTCGCCGTTATTATGACGCACAGAACGGCTTTGGATTTGATTATGCCTACCGCTATCCCGGCATGAACAAGGTACTGCAGGCCGCAGGGCGCGTGATCCGCACGCCGGAAGACAGAGGTGCGGTGCTTTTGCTGGACGACCGGTTTGCCCAGCAGGAATACATCCGGCTGTTCCCTCCTCACTGGCGGCATATCCGCTATCTGCGCAGCTGCGAAGAACTGGCCGCTGCCCTGCAGGACTTCTGGAATAAATGAGACCCAAACAAAAAGGCACTGCCGCACCCAAAACAGGAGCGGCAGTGCCTTTGCTTTTTTTGTTTTATTTTGCTGCTTTCCGGTTCTGCTGCAGGCTATCCCACGATGGCATTTCATTGCGCAGCTTTTTCCCACATGGGCATTGCCGTGCCGGTCTGCCTGCGCAGAGCATCGAACGCTTCGTCCAGATACTTCATTTTCGGACACTGCGTGCATGGCGTGATCCGAAACGCACAATCTGCCCAGCGGTGTTTTTTGTCATGGTAAACACCATCGCTTCCATCTTACGGCGGGCCGATGTGCCGGGCTGGAAATTATCGGTGTTGTTGGCATCGTTCACCGGGATGCCCGCATCCTTGAGCATCAGGCAGGCTTCATAGGCGGCATCCAGAATGGCAGCGCGCTGCTGTTTGGTGGCCGGGTCAGGTCCCCGTTGCAGGCATAGCACACATAGCAGACCGGCAGAATGAACGCAATGTGGCACTTGAGCCACTCGTCCATATCGCTGTAGAACGTCAGCTTATACTTTGTTCCGTCAAAGGCGGTCTTGAGCCGGATGCGGAAGGTGCCGGAAAGCGGAGCCGTGGCACCGCCCACCGTCATGCCCAGCACTGGCGTACACACTGACCATGGTCGTGTTCACGGCGGCCTGCCGTGCCCTGAAAGCCGAATGCGATCTTATCCGCCGGGCGCTGCATTGAATTCCAGCACCTGCTTTGCCTGCGGGTTGTTGCCCACAAACACAAAATACTGGCTCTTGTTGGCCTTGAGCACAGGAAGCACATCCGGCAGCTGGCCCGCCTGCACCACCACAAAAACAAGATCATAAATCATCCGGGGCAGAGGTCCATGGTTTTGATCCGTTCCGTTGTGGTTTGCGCTGCGCCCAGTGGCGGATGACCAGACCCTTCTGGTCGATCATCTCCTTCCACTCTCCGCGTGCAAGCAGCGTGACAACGTTCTTTTTGTTCTGCAGCAGCACATGGGCCAGCTCACAGCCCAAAACGCCCGCACCATAAACCAGGATCCTCATACCGATACGCCTCCCCTTGATGTGTGTTAGGGTGTATCTGAAAACAAAGAAAATGACGAATATTTCGCAAAAAGCGGGATTTAAGGCAAATAGCCGCAGGAATCCTTTTGGATTTCAAGGCTGTTTCACGCAAAATCCAGCTGTGTTTGTAGAAATAAAGGCTAAATTTTCGACTTTTCGGATACACCTTAGGGTCTGCTTGCTTTTTTTCAAGAACGAGAAAAAGCCTTTTTTTCTCGTAAGGTGCCTCTTTACGCCTTTGACCTCGTAACCGGTGGCATTGATGGCATCCCGCAGCTTCTGCTCATCCAGCGGCTGTTCCGAGTGGATCACGGTCTGCCCCTTTGGCCTGCGAGGATGTGACCTTTTTACCTCCGGAAAGGCCTTGCGCACTGCTTCGTTGACATGGCTCTCGCACATGCCGCACATCATACCATCTACTTTTACGATCGTTTCAATCATTTTATTCCCCTCCAGATGTCCTGCGCACACCGGCCCACAGGTATCCGCTCTGTTAGGAAATGCTAACCGCCGCTTCAAACAAAACGCCGCCGGGAACTGCCCCGGCAGCGGTGCGGAGCGGTTCCCTTTCTGCTGTCGGGTCTGCTCAGAAAAATGCACGCATGCTTTCTTGCCTTCATCATATCACACCGGTCGGTATATAAATGCAAGATAAAAAATACCCCGCACCGGTGTCCTGTCTGTGTCAGTATTCAATGCCCTTCCGGGCCGCGATACCCTTCTGATAGGGGTGGCGGATGCACTTCATCTCGGTCACATAATCGGCGGCGTCCAGCATCCACTGCGGAGCGGCATGAGCGGTCAGGACACACTCCTGCGCTGCAGGCCGGGCCAGCACAGCTTTTTGCAGCAGGGCCGTATCCACCATATCCAGTTCCCACGCACTGCCCGCTTCGTCCAGCACCAGAAGATCGGCGTCTTCGGTCATAGCAGCAGCAAGGTTCCGGTTTTGCAGATCGCGAGTGGCGGCCTTTTTCTGCTTCGTTCATCTGGAACACGAATTTCTGCCCGGCCTTGCCCCGGTAGATCTTTGCGCCCAGCTGTTCCAGCAGCGGGATCTCGCCGCTCTTTCCTCCCTTGAGAAACTGCAGGACCACCACCTTTTTTCCGCTGCCCAGCGCCCGCAGCGCAAGGCCCATTGGCAGCGGTGGTCTTGCCCTTGCCGTCGCCGTAATATAGATGTAACAGCCCTGTACGCTCCATGGTCATTTCTCCTTTTGCCTTTGCGTTTATGGTAACACAAACTCTGCAAAAAGAAAGAGAAAGCACCCGAAGGCGCTTCCTCTTTCATACAGAGCGATATTTACTGATACAGCGGGAAGTCCTGAGTCAGCTTCAGCACACGGTCGCTGATCTCGTCCTTCTTTTTTCGTCATAATGCCAGATGCAGTCGGCAATGCAGTCCGCAATGACCTTCATTTCAGCCACGCCCATGCCGCGGGTGGTGACAGCCGGAGTGCCCAGACGCACGCCGGAAGTCACAAAGGGGCTGCGGGTCTCGCCGGGAACGGTGTTTTTGTTGGCGGTGATGTGCACACTGTCCAGACGTGCTTCCAGCTCCTTGCCGGTGCACTCCTCGTCGCGCAGGTCAATGAGCATCAGGTGGTTGTCGGTGCCGCCGGATACCAGCTTGACGCCGCGAGCCTGCAGAGCATCTGCCAGAGCCTTTGCATTTTCTACGATCTTGCGGGCATAATCCTTGAACTCCGGCTTCAGTGCCTCGCCAAAGCACACCGCCTTAGCAGCAATCACATGCTCCAGCGGGCCGCCCTGGGTGCCGGGGAAGATGGCGGAGTTGATGCGCTTTGCAAGGATCGCGTTGTTGGTCAGGATCAGGCCGCCGCGGGGACCGCGCAGGGTCTTGTGGGTGGTGGTGGTCACAACATCAGCATAGGGCACCGGGTTCTGGTGCATGCCGCCGGCAACCAGGCCGGCAATGTGAGCCATGTCCACCATCAGATATGCACCATAGCCGTGGGCGATCTCAGCGATCTTTTTAAAGTCGATGGCACGCGGATAGGCGGATGCACCGGCCACGATCAGCTTGGGGCGGACCTTCCTGACCTGCTTTTCCAGCTCGGCGTAATCGATCACGCCGTCGGCGTTGACACCGTAAGAGACGAAGTTATAGTTCTTGCCAGCGGACATGTTCACCGGCGAGCCGTGGGTCAGATGACCGCCCTGAGACAGATCCATGCCCATGACAGTATCGCCCAGATCCAGCAGAGCAAAATAAACTGCCAGATTGGCCTGTGCCCCGGAGTGCGGCTGGACATTGGCATATTTTGCGCCGAACAGTTTGCAGGCACGCTCGATGGCGATGTTCTCCACCTCGTCCACATAGACGCAGCCGCCATAGTAGCGCTTGCCGGGCAGGCCCTCGGCGTACTTGTTGGTGAGCACGCTGCCCATGGCGGCCATTACCGCGGGCGAGACGATGTTCTCGCTGGCGATCAGTTCAATGTTCTGGCGCTGACGGTTCAGCTCGCGATCCATGGCTGCAGCCAGCTCCGGATCAACGGTATTGACCAGACCGATGGTGTCCATCATTTCATTGTACATAATATTCTACCCCTCTCAATTTCCGGAGAAAGCCCCGGATCTCTTCAAGCCACCCTGCTCCGCGCACGAACCGAATTGGCTTTCTCTTATCATAGCAGAAAGCTGCAGAATCTTCAACTTCCATTTTGACAAAAGGCTTGCTTTTTTCGTCTGAAGTGTTTATTATACTTGTATAAAAATGCAATGTTGTTTTTGTATATTTTTCAAGTCAGTCAACCTTCAGATGAAGCGAGGTGTTCTCCGGTGACGGTCAGTGAACAAAAAGCAGGCACAGCGCCGGGCAGGCCGTACCGCACGCAGGGCGCTTTTCTGCTCAGGCACGCGCCGCAGCAAATGCAGCCCTTTGTGCGAACCTCTGGCAGCTGGATGCCGTACAGAATGCGCAGACCATCCTGCTGTACGCGGCGTTTGGTTCCGAAGCCGACCTTTCTGCCTTTTAGAAAAGGCACAGGCGCAAGGCAAAACGCTGGCCTATCCGGTGTGCGGCGAGGCGTATTCCCTTACCGCCGCTGTGCCCGGCCCGGACGGCTGGGAGGTGGGACAGTACGGCATCCGCACCCCCATCCTGAAGCCGGTCGGAGATCCTGCTGCCGGAAGCGCTGGATCTGGTCCTTGTGCCTTGCACAGCTTTTGATGCAGACTGCTTCCGGGTCGGCATGGGCAAGGGTTATTACGACCGCTTTCTTCCCCGCTGCACCCATGCGGGAAAGATCGGCATTGCATTTGAAGCGCAGCGGGTCGCCCATGCCGCCGTGGACGGCACGACCAGCGGCTGGACGCCTATGTAACAGAAAGAGGTATTTACCAATGGAAATGATGAAGCGGAGCTGTGAGCAGTTTCTGGCAGAACTGGCCAGCAAAGCGCCCACGCCGGGCGGCGGCGGCACAGCGGCACTGGTGGGTGCCGCCGGTGTAGCACTGGGCAGCATGGTGGGCAGCCTGACCGTCGGCAAAAAGAAATATGCCGCTGTGGAAGCGGACATTCAGTCCCTGAATGCCCAGGCTGAAGTCCTGCGCAAAGAGCTGGAAGCACTGGTGCAGGCGGATGCCGAAGCCTTTGCGCCGCTGGCCGCCGCCTATGGCCTGCCCAAGGACACTCCGGAGCAGGCGGCACACAAGGCCGCTGTGCTGGAAACCGCACTGGACGCCGCCTGTGCGGTGCCGCTGCAGATCATGGAAAAAATGCGCTGAGGGCATTGTGCTGGTGGAAGAATACGCCGCCAAGGGGGCAGCGTGATGGCCGTCTCGGACGCAGGCTGTGCAGCCGCTCTGTGCAAGGCAGCCTTGCAGGCCGCAAGCCTGAATGTGTTCATCAACACAAAGCTGATGACAGACCGTGCGCATGCTGCGGAACTGGACGCAAAAGCGGATAAATTGCTGGGTGAATTTGTACCGAAAGCAGATGCCGTGTTTGCATCGGTGACGGAGAAATTACGGATGCGGTGACCTACGGTCGAAGGCAGGAAGCTTTCTCCGCGAACAGCCCGGGACTCCAGTCCCGCCCCAACGCTCACGCGCCAGGGCCCCCAGGACATTCGCTGGAGAAACTTCCTGCCCCCGATCTGAGAAGCTGCTTTTACTATCAATCATCGAGAGAGGAAAAGTATTATGGCAACGATTTTAAAAGGTGCGCCGGTTGTGGCCGCCATGAACGAACGCAACGCTGCTCTGTGTGAGCAGCTCAAGACAAAGGGCGTCGTGCCCACGCTGGCCGTGGTGCGGGTGGGTGCGCGCGAGGACGATCTTTCCTATGAGCGCGGCGTGATCGCCCGTTGCGGCAAGGTCGGCGTGGAGGTAAAGCAGTTTCTGCTGCCCGCCGATGCCTCTCAGGGACGACCTGCTGAAGGTCATCGCAGAGATCAACGCCGACGATGCCATCCACGGCTGTCTGCTGTTCCGTCCCCTGCCCAAACAGTTTGACGACCGCACTGTGCGTGCGGCTCTGGCTCCGGAAAAGGACATTGATGGCATCACGGACGGTTCGCTGGCCGGAGTATTCACCAATACCGACCTCGGCTACGCCCCTGCACTGCACAAGCCTGCCTTGAGATCCTGAAGTATTACGGCATCCCGCTTTCCGGCAGGCGTGCTGTCGTAGTGGGCCGCAGCCTTGTGGTAGGCAAGCCCACAGCCATGATGCTGGATCGCGAGAACGCCACCGTGACCATCTGCAATTCCCGCACGCAGAACCTGCCCGCCATCTGCAAGGAAGCGGATGTGGTAGTAGTGGCCATGGGCAAGATGGGTGCCGTGGGTGCCGACTGCCTGCGTGAGGGGCCAGATCGTGGTAGACGTGGGCATCCATGTGAACGAAAAGGGCAAGCTGTGCGGTGACGTAAAGTTCAGCGAAGCAGAGCCGGTAGTGGATGCCATCACGCCGGTACCCGGCGGTGTGGGCACTGTGACCACCTCGGTGCTGGTGGGCCATGTCGTGCAGGCTGCCGCAAAAAGGCCGGGCTGTAACGAATGATAGAACTATAAAATAAAAAGACGCTTGATACACTGCTGTATGCTTCCCTGCCGGGAAAACATATTCAGACAAGACCAAGCGTCTTTTTTGATTGCTATATTTTAGCCGCGGACAATGAGCAGCAGCAAAGCCGAAGCCACGCACTGCAGGATGAGCCAGCGGGCCACGACCTGCTCGTCGCTCCAGCCCTTGTTCTTACGCACATGGTCGTGCAGCGGGGTGCGGGTGTTCTTGAGGATGGAGATGTGCAAAAAGCGATTCAGGCTGATCTTCAGGATGCCCAGACTGCCATCCACGATGAACACGATGGCTGCCAGCAGGAAGGCAAACGGATGGCCGCATTTGAGGGACAGCATTGCGATAAAGAAGCCCATTGCGCGGCTGCCGGCATCGCCCATCAGCAGGCTGGACGGCTTTGCGTTGGACCACAAGATAGGCCAGCAGCGCGCCCATGAACACAACGCCTGCGGTGCCGTACTCGGCCAGCTCTGTTTTATAGGCCAGCAGGTAGGTACCGATGGTCACCACTGCAACACTTGCCGAAAGGCCGTCCACGCCGTCGGTGCAGTTGACCACATTGATGCTGGTCCAGATCAGAATAACGATCAGCAGCAGGTACACAACATACGGCAGAGTGAAACTCCACTGCAGGAAATTCACACCGCAGCCGTTGAAGTCGAGGTAGGTCACACCTGCAACAATGGCAATGGCAAAATCAATGATACCCTTTTTTATACTCGATCCATGCAGTTTCAGCAGCATCGTCAAAGTAGCCGGACAGCATGGATGCAATGAGCAGGATGGTGTAGATGACGTATTCCACCTTGAACGGCAGGAATGCCAGCGATACCAGTGCGATGCACAGCACGAAGATCAGGCCGGACCCACGGGCCTTACCCTTGAAAGCGCACCGTTCACCGCAAACTCGCGCGGCCATGGTCGTGCGGAAGCTTATCGTGAAAAAACGGAGTCCATCAAAGCCGTAAGGGCAAACGCCAGCAGGAATGCCAGAGCATCGACACCGCGCTGTCCTACGACCGAAAGCAGTGATTCGATCATATTCAAAGTTCCTCTTTCTTTTTATGTTTGTGAGAGAAGTGTATCACGCTATCCATAAAAAATCAATCATTCCCGGAGAAAAATCCACGTTTGATTGACTTTCTGCAGCACCGCACTTATAATAGTATATCAGTCTGTCGAAAAAGTTATTGTTTCTATAAAAGGAGAACTCATGTCCATCTCTCTTGAGCAGCTTTCGGCGCAGATGCGCCGGGGCGAACAGGTGCCGCTGCGGCACACCATGCAGGTGGTGCTCACACTGAGCATCCCATCCATCCTGCAGCAGATCGTGGTAACTGCGGTAGAGTACATCGACGCAGCCATGGTGGGGCATATCGGTGCATCTGCTACGGCATCCATTGGCATCGTCAGTTCCAGCACGTGGCTCATGCATGGAATGCTGGCCGGTCTATATATGTCCTTTGCCATTCAGGTGGCACAGTATCTGGGTGCAGACCGGCAGGACGATGCACGCGGTGTATTGCGCCAATCTATGATCTTCAACCTTGTGGTGGGCCTTGCGGCGGCGGCCTTCGGCATCGGCATCAGCCGCTTTCTGCCCGGCTGGCTGGGTGCCGACCCTTCCCTGCAGGCGGATGCTTCGGCCTACTTTGCCATCTGGTCGGCTTCCCTGCCCTTTTTGATGATCATGGGAACCTACTCTTCCATGCTGCGTTCCTCCGGCGATGCCCTGACACCGGGCCTTATCAGCGTGCTGACCTGCGTGCTGGATGTGATCTTTAACTTCTGCCTTATCAATCCCACCCGTGAGATGGTGGTGTTTGGCCGCACAATGACCGTCTGGGGCCTTGGCTGGGGGTACCGGGCGCAGCACTGGGCACCGCCCTTGCTACCGCTATCAGCGGTGTGCTGACCCTTGCCATCCTGCTGCTGCGGGAAGGCCCGCTCTGCATCCGGAAGCCCGGCTCCTGGCACATTACCAAAGCCTGCCTGCAGAACCTGTGGAAGGTAGGCGCACCGCTGGCCGCAGAGCGTGCAGTTCTTTCCTCGGCGCAGGTGCTGCTCATCCGCATCGTATCCGGCCTTGGCACCACCGCCATTGCTGCCAACAGTCTGGGTGTGAGCGCCGAAAGCCTGTGCTACATGGCAGGCTATGGCATTCAGGATGCATCCCCTTGCACTGGTGGGGCAGGCCGTGGGCGCAAACCGTCGGGATATGGCAAAAAAACTTTGCCTGGCTGTGCACCGGCATGGGCATAGGCATCATGGCGCTGACCGGTGTTGGCATGTACATTTTTTGCACCAAACCTGATGGGTATTTTCACCGCAGATGCGGCAGTTATTGCGCTGGGCGCACAGGTACTGCGCATTGAAGCACTGGCCGAACCGATGTTCGGTGCCAGTATCGTTGCCAGCGGTGCCATGCAGGGTGCCGGAGACAGCACGGGATGCTTTGTGCTGAACCTTGTCAGCATGTGGGGCATCCGGCTCACGCTGGCTTCCCTGCTGGCTCCGCATTTTGGGCTGGTGGGCGTATGGATGGCCATGAGCTTTGAGCTGACCATGCGCGGGGTGCTGTTCCTTGTGCGGCTGGTACGCGGCAGATGGCTGGACAAAGGGGCATTAGCCTGATCGACCGCTGGCGGATATATTTTCCTCTAAATAACAGCTCCCCGGCCGGGAACCGCACTGCGGGACCTGACCGGGGAGTTTTGCTGTGGTTATATGATTTGAGAAGAAGAAAAAAATGGAGAACAAGTTACTTTCTGCCGTGCAGGATGGGAGACAGCGGCTTGTAGATCAGCATGCACAGCACTGCATCCAACAGGCCCTTGACCAGCGTGAAGGGCATGTTGAAGATGACGAGGCACTTGATGAGGCTGTCTGCCGAGGGCAGGATGGCCTGATACCATGCCAAGGATGGCTTCCAGCGGCATGTGATAGAACTGCACATAGGCCGGATAGGTGATGAAGTAGTTGGACGGTACGCTGAACACAGCCATGGCTGCAGCGCCTGCAATAGCACCAATGATGGCGGTCTTGCGGCTCTTGTGGTGCTTATAGATAACGCCTGCCACAGCGGAGAAAGCCGCACCCAGCATGAAGTTGCACAGCTCGCCCACGCATGCAGTGGAAGTGCCCTTGATAACGATGTGCAGCAGGTTCTTCATAAAGCTGATGACCACACCGTACACCGGGCCGAGAGCAAAGGCACCCAGCAGAGCCGGCAGGTCAGAAAAGTCCATCTTGACGAAGGACGGGATGAGCATCGGAATGGGAAACTCAATGAACATCAGGATAAAGGCCACCGCACTGAGCATGGCGGCAACAGTAAGATTGTGAGTCGTGCTTTTTTTCATGGTAATGATCCTTCCCGGGGTAAGATGCCCCTTACAAAAAATTGTTCCGAAAGCTCTTTTTTCGTATCTTGTTTTTTTTGGAACGGAAGGACAAATAGAAAAGCGCCCTGCTGCAACAAAAAAACTGCAACAGGGCGCGTAGACAACGATTTGTCTGCCGTTTCTTGCATCCGGACTATACCGTTGGTCCCGGAGTTGCACCGGGTCAGCACCCTTGCGGGTGGTCGCGGACTTTACCGCCAGTGGGGAATCTCACCCCGCCCTGAAACGAACTTTCTGGCACAAAGTATAGCGTGGCAGGCCCAGCTTGTCAAGAGGGCATCTTAAAATTTGTGCAAAAAATGTCAAAGTAATTCTTTCAAGCTCCCTTCTCTGTAAGCTCTTGCCCGGGTGGGTGCGGTATGGTATCATAGATGGGTCGTATAAAATTCAGGAGGTTATCATGATCTTTTCTATTCGTGATCTTTCGTTTGAGTTTGGCTCTGTGCTGCTGGAGGGCTGGTTTGCACTGGCTGCGCGCGCAGGGTGCGCGCTGCTCATTCTGCTTGCCCGCATGGCTGGTACGCCGCTGGCTGAGCAAAAGGGGCATTCCGGCATTGCTGGCCCGCAAGTGGCACTTTAACGGCACTCCCATCCTGCTGCGCAGCTTTGCGGTACCCATCCAGCGCATGTGCACTGCGGTTGGCGTATATCTGGCGGCAGCTTCCCTGCCCTGGGCCATTCCCGGCATTGCCAAGCTGCTGTTGGTCTGCTTCCGCCTTGTCATGACCCTGCTGGTCTGCGAGAGGCCTGTATGCGGCATCGGATCTGGCCGACCTGCTGCTTGCTTCCTGCAGCCCGGAGATCCGCTCTAACAAAACACTCTGCTCTTTGCTGGACACCGCCTACAAGGTGCTGGTGATCGTGCTGTGCGTGGCAGCGTTGGCACAAGAAGTGGGCTTTCCCATCGGCAGCATTGTCGCCGGTGCCGGTCTGGTTGGTCTGACCATCTCGCTGGCCGCACAGGAAAGCGCCAGCAACCTGTTTTCCGGCATCGTGATTCTGCTGGGACAAGCCCTTCTCGGTGGGCGACTGGATCACTGTGGGCGATGTGGAAGGCGAAGTGATCGACATCAACTTCCGTTCCACCCGCATCCGCTCGCTGGATAAAACCATCAATGTGGTGACGAACAGTAAGATCTGCTCTTCCACTGTGCAGAACGCCGCCCTGCGCACCATGCGGCCCTACAAGTTCAATCTGGGTGTCACCTATAGCACCACCCGCCCGAAGCTGGAACAGCTGATGAAAGACTTGCAGACCATGCTGGACGCAAGCCCTTACACCAACAAGGGTACCAACATCGTACAGCTTGCAAACTTTGGCGATTCCAGCATCAACATTCTGGTCTCCGCCTACCTGCTGACTAACGCCTACGCGGAATTTTTTTGCAGATGCAGAACGACCTGAACCTGAACATTATGGACATCATGCAGGCCGACGGTGTGGATTTTGCGTTCCCCTCCACCAGCGTGTATATCGAAAAGAACTGAGCAAACCTGTAAAGGGGCTGTTGCAAAATAGCGCCAACGAAAAGCGGAAAGCAAAAATCTCATCTTTTTCCCTCAAAAAAGAGTAGAATTTTTCGGAACTGAAAATGCAAAAAGCTGAGCACCTGCTTTTTTCACAGATGCTCAGCTTTTTTCTATACTCATTTTTTGAAATCTGCCTTTGAGGCCTCAACATTCTGCCCGTTTTGTACGGTGAATGCGGCGGCTATTTTCAATCAGTCAGCTCAAGACTGGCAGGCAGTGATCAGGCTCATCTTGTAGACCTCGTCGGCGTTGCAGCCACGGGACAGGTCGTTGATGGGAGCGTTCAGACCCTGCAGGATGGGGCCGTAAGCTGCATAACCACCCAGACGCTGAGCAATCTTATAGCCGATGTTGCCGGCCTCGATGCAGGGGAAGATGAAGGTGTTAGCCTGACCAGCCACCTTGCTGCCCTTGCACTTGACCTGTGCAACTTCGGGAGCAACGGCAGCGTCAAACTGCAGCTCACCGTCCACAGCCAACTCGGGATCCATTTCCTGAGCCTTGATCACAGCGTCATGGCTCAAAGCAACGGTGCCGCCCTTGCCGGAGCCCTTGGTGGAGAAGCTCAGCACAGCAACCTTCGGATCGATGCCGAACAACTTTGCGGTCTTAGCGGTCTCAATAGCAACCTCAGCAAGCTTTGCAGAAGCGGCGATCTTGACCTCGCCGGTAGCCTTATCAATGGTATCGGTATAGTCGATGTTAACAGCGCAGTCGCCCATGGCAATGCGCTTCAGGCCCTCTTCACCGCAGTCACGGTCCAGAATGAAGCAGGAGCTGACCAGATGTGCGCCCTTCTTGGTCTTGACCAGCTGCAGAGCGGGACGAATGGTGTCGGCAGTGGAGTAAGTAGCGCCGCCCAGCAGGCAATCAGCCTTGCCCATCTTGACCAGCATGGTGCCGAAGTAGTTGGACTTCTTCAGCAGAGCGGTGCACTCCTCAGCGGTCTGCTTGCCCTTGCGCAGCTCCCACCATGGTGTTGACCATCTCATCGAAACCGGCGTAGTTCTCGGGGTCAATGATCTCAGCAGCGGAAATATCAAAGTTACCGGCGGCGGCAGCAGCCTTGCACTCTGCCTCGTTGCCCACCATGACGACCTTCAGCACGCCCTCGGCCAGCAGCTTTGCAGCGGCCTCCAGAATGCGGGGATCCGTGCCCTCGGTGAAAACGATCGTCTTGGGATTTGCCTTCAGCTGTGCTACCAGCGGTGCAAACATATCAGCCATTGTGATTACCTCCGAATTTACTTTCCAATATTCACATCCAGATATCTGTTGGACACAAGGATGCCTTTTCTCTTTTATTCTAGCACATACGGCAAAAAGTTCAAGACAAAATTGGCTTTTTATGCTACAATTTTTGCCTCACGCATCATCGTTATTTTCCTGCCAAAGTAGTAAAACACGCCCTGCGTATTCCTCCACAATTTCCGTAAACCACCTTCCACAAATTTCAATTTTAAGCTATGCGCACTTTTCATTCACGATTTTTCTTTTTTTTAAAAATGCAGAAAGTTCCAGTCAGTTCATATATTTTTTGCGTTAAAACGCAAAAAAAAGAGCCATCCTCCCGATTCTTCGAGAGAACAGCTCCATAGTATTGGCTTTATAAATATCAGATAGAAATGGTGTTACACAAACCCTGTACCGTTGAATTTTGCTCGTATTATCGATATATTTTCGTCAAAAAATCCACTCAAACAATGCCCCGTCCAAATCCATTCGCCGTCTATCGAGTCCAGTTCTCTTGTTGATTATCAATCTTCTTATAATATCGCATTTCCTCTAAAAATAAAAGTCCCTGTAACTTTCGCTCACGGCTCCCACTCAGAGCCATAAACGATCGCTGCAGGGGCTTTCTTCATCTTACCGGTCACGCCATTTTGAATTTCCCAGACAGTTCCTGCCTTCGGTGAGTGCCAGATGAATTATTTTCAGGCAGTGCAGAAGAAACATTCAGCGTTGGATACGTGTGTGGACCACATTTTCCGCTCCTGCCCTGCCCAAAATATCATTTTTACTTCCCGCTCTTTGCCTTCAGGCGGTCGTACTCTTTGTCAGCCGCAATGGCTTCCTTCGTAAAGGAGTTGTTCTTCCACCATGCGACAAGTGCCGCAATGGTCGTGATGCCAGCCGTCACCAGCTGCTCCACAGTGGTGCTCTCGATGGGCAGCGGGCTCTTGCCCATGGCGCTCAGCATCTGGTTGGTCAGAGCCAGCAGCAGAACGGCGGTACGTGCAATGGTGCCTGCAGTAATGTTGAAATTCATACGTTGCTCCTTTCGTGTTCGTATTCATGTACTTCGATGTCGGACATTCTGTGGTTCAACACCTGAATGTCTCTCTGGATGACCGGGATCTTCTCCGCAAAACCGTTGTGCTTTGCGGACTTCCCGGGTCAGCTCCTCAATTTTGTATTCCATCACGGCATTGGAACGCGAGTTTGCGATCAGTACGCCGATCAGGGTCACAAACACCGCTGAGGATGGCGGCAATGATGCTTTCCATCGGCGCTCACCCCTTCCAGCGGCTCTTGGCTTTGCGCACGTCCACATGAACCCAGCCGTTGGCGCGTCCCAGACCGGGCGGGTAAATGCCGCAGCCACCGGCGTTGCCCAGCAGTTTGTCCGCGTAGGCATACACCCGCTCCACGCTGATGCCCTGCACCTGAATATCTGCCGCCTTGCCGTACAGATGCTGGCTGAACTTTGCGGCATTCTTCTGCTTTGCGTTCCAGCTTGCCGTGCGGAACCCACTCGTGATGGTCACAGGCTTGCCAAAGTGCGTCCGGATCTTTTCCAGCACCTCCACAAGCGCCGTGTCAATGAACACCGGGTCGCTGCCATCACGGCAGTAGAACTCGCGCACCTTGAAATGCTCCGAGAGCTTTTTCGTTTCCATTTTTCAAAATGGAGTACGCTTCCAAACTCAAATATCATCCTTCCTTTCATCTTCCAAGCCTGAATGCTCCTTTCTACCCGTTTCAGCGGCTTTACCTCCACAGGCAGGGGTATCTGCACACAGCATCGCCGCCACCGGCTTTGCTGCAGCATGCGCTGTGATCTTGATATTTCCCGTCACCGATGCCATTTTGATTTGTGCGCTCGCGCTGTCCTCTGCCATGACAACACAACTTCCGGTCACATCCGTGCCGCCCATCTCTACGGTCAGTTCCAGCATTTCCTTCTCGCTGTCGCCTACGTTGAACACATTTTGGTAGCTCATGCCGGCAACGATGTTCCCCACCGGGTTCGTCTCGCTCACGCCGTCCAGTGCCCGCTCAATGGTAAAGCTCTCGTAAGCGTCTACCGTCACGGCGCACTCGGCTTTCACGCCGCCGCACTCTGCCGTCACCACCGCTGTGCCTTTCCGCAGGGCCAGAATGGTTCCATTTTGAGTAATTTTCACCACATCCCGCGGTTTCGCGGTCACGTTCATCTTGCGGTAGAACGTATTCGTCGGCCCAACGCCCACCAGCAGCTGGTACTCCATGCCTCTGTTCAGCTTCAGGTCGTATACGTTCAGCGCCACGGCTTCCACCTTCAGGGTGTACATGGTCGGGTGCAAGTTGTACTCCAGCGTGATCTTCGAGTGCCCCTTGTCGCTTTTGAACTGGTTCACCCACAAGAGACCCGAATAATAATGGCTGGGATTGTCCTCCAGCGCAAACCGCACCCGCTGTCCCTTCAAGGTCTCGCAGATGGTCGTGTACGCGGTCTCCCAGTCCCAGCCAGCATAGTCGTTTTCGAGGTAGAACTCGATTTTTCCGGTACGGTCATCGTAGGTAGGACGGTTTGCAGGGGGTACGGCTGTAGTCCAGTGCGCCGTCTCTGCCGGGCACAGTCACGAACTTTGTCCGCTCAATGGGCGGTGCGATCACCGGCCGTGAGGAAGGGATCAGCTTCCAGTCGTCCCAGGTGTCAATGTAGTTGTCGCCTACATTTATAATAAGAGAATGGTACATTGATCCTCCTCTCACTTGTTGATGTATCCAATGGTGGACTGGATCGCGTTCCACGCCTTGCCCGCCGTCGCAAAGTTGCCCGCCTGCAAAGACGAGAGCTTTGCCGTAGTTGCGCCAAAGGTAAAGTCTTTCTGGTCCAGCTCATGCAGCGGGATCACTTCCTTCGTGCAGGGCAGCCAGTCATCGATGCCGTGCGGTTCCGAGAGCACGTACGTCTCCTTCATAAAGTCCAGCCGGTCGGTATCCACGCCAATATCACACAGATCTGCAGCGTTGATCTGCACACTTCCGGTGAAACCGCTGTACTTTTTTTCAGCTCGTCCGTGGCCTTCTTCAAAAGGCTGTCTCCCGTGGAATCGGTCCCTTCCACCACAAAGGACGCGCTGGCACAGGCCGTACTTCTTGATGGATTTTCCGTTGTACGCTTCCCGTGAGATGGGGTTCGTGGTCTCCCAGATGAACCATCCGCTCTTGTACCAACCATATGCCTTCACCGAGTTCACGATGTCCCCGGCCTTGATGTAGTACGAAATGTCCAGCAGGTTCTTTCCAAGCTCGATCACCTGATCGGTCTTGTCGTTCAGTTTTGCCAGATAGTCCAGATATCTTGTGTAAACGCGCACGCCGTCCACCATTTTGATTTCTTTGCGCAGGCGCAGATATCCGCCGTACTTTCCGGTCAGGCTGTTCGTCAGTACGCTCCAGCAGTCGCTGATGGCCTTGGTCTCCTTGTCCGTGTCGCTTTCCGGCTTTTCTATGGTCACATTTCCGGGCAGGAACACCTTGCCTTCGCCCTTGAAGCCGACGTGTTCTTCCGGGTCGTCCTCCACGGTCAGCGCCAGTGCCAGCAGTTCGGCCGCCGTGTAGAACTTGTTCTCCACCCAACAGTCTCTGTCCTGCAAGTATCCAAACTCGCTCTCGCAGGTCACTTCCATGTCCAGTTCAAAGTTCTTTTTCCATTTCGGTGATATAGCCCATAAAGATCTCGCGGCCGTCCTCTTCTATGCTGACTACCGGCTTTTTTCAGCTCCAGCTTGTCGTAGAACGGGTTCGAGACGGGCACTGTAAAGGTAAATGAGCTGATCTCGTTGGCCTCCAGTGTCACTTCCGGGTCAAGGATCACCGGTGCATTCTCGTTGAACGGATCGTCCAGAATGTTTCGCTCTGTCCAGTAGTAGCTCTGTCCATCCGCCGTGCCTTTGATCTGCCCGATGTACACCACGTACCCGGATGAACGGATGCGGTTCACCTTGCAGCTTTTCCGGTTAGTGGTCCGGCCGTCGCTGGCTTCTACCGTCAGGATATAGTCGGCGTTCCAGTCAAAGCTTTCCAGCTCTTTCTGTGATATTTCAAACCGATATACTCCATTTTGAATTGCCCTAAACGTCCTGCGCACTTTGCCGTTCAGCTTTTCGGTCACGGTAATGGTGTCGCCATCTGCGTCATAAACGCGGTATGGCAGCCCGAACTTTCCCCACCGCCCAAATACGCCGTTCATGCCAAAGTAGTTGCTCTGGATCTTTCGGCCCGCTGTTGGCTGTCAGGCATCCATCATCGTCCACCGTGGCATTCTCATCCACGCAGAAACATACGAGAATATTCGAGCTGGAAACGCCCCACTGTCCCGTTGTCGTATCCCAGTAGGTGTTAATGTACCCAGGTGACCCGGGGTCGGCACCTCTGCCGTGCTTCACGTAAAGGCTCAGCGCCTCTCCGCGGGTGTTATCGCCATCCTCGTAGTTTTTACTGCTTCGCGTGCTGAACACGTACGTCCACAAGTCGTAGATGTTGCTTCCTTCGGTAATATCCGCCCTTCCGCCGCTCAGACTATCCTCAAAAAATCTTCGGATTCCAGTAAACAGCGCCGTATCTCCGCTGAAGTCTACTACCCTCGGCACAAAGAACCGCTGTTCTTCCAGCGTACCGCTCTCACTTGAACCATAATCATACCGGATCGTCACCGGCACGATGGTCTTCAGTGTGTCCTTACTCAGCCGTGCTGCGTAAGGTGTTTTCCAGCCAGTTGCGCAGGGGTCGGCTCGTTCTTCCACGAAACATCTTTCTCGTTGTTGCCCCACTGCACTGCGTCTTTCAGCAAGGTGGTGCGCATCAGCATGGTCTTACCCTTGCCGTTCAGGTCTTTTTTCGTAGTTGTGCTGGGCCACCACAAACTCTGCTGCAACGCCGTCCTCGTACACTTTCAGGGTATCGCCGGGGTTCAGTTCTTTGATGATCGCCATTTTCTCACTTCACTTTCGCTGCGGTCAGCCGTCCCATCCGGTCATCGATGTAGCCAATGGCCTTTCTGCCGTTGATGGTCACGCTCATGCCCTTGATGCTCTCGGCCACGCCGTCCATGTGCCCGGCCAGTGCATTGATGGCACGTAGAGTGTCCTCATTTCCGGCGCTCTTCAGTCCATTTTGAAGCTGCACTTCGGCATCGATCTTGTCTGCAAGGTTCCGGCTCACGTCTCCGTCAAGGCTCAGCGATTTTGTCGCCGCAAAGGCAATTGTCGATCTCATCCGCACCTTCCAGCACGTTGGTCAGGTCCACCACGGGCACGATCTGGGGCGTGTACTCGTAGTCGTCGCCCATCACTTTGCTGATGGTTCCAAGCGTGCCCTTTGCAATGTCCATGGCGTTCTCGGTCATGTCGCTCACGGCATCGTCCACAATGGGCGCATCTTCCTTCACGCCATCACTGATGCCCTTATCGATCTCCGAGCCAACGTCCTTTGCGCCGGTGGCCTTTTTCCTTCTTCCGGCTGCTGATAAACCACGCAATACCGCCGATCAGTGCCGCGATGGCTGCAATAATGCCCACCACAATCAGCAGTTCCGGCAGCACCGCCAGTATGGAAGCGCCCAGCCCGCCCAGTGCTTCGCCAATGCCGCCAACTGCCATTCCTGCACCGGCACCTGTCGTTCCAAGCTGTCCCAACATGGGCAGCAGTCCACTTAGGGAATTGCCGACATTTGCCGCGGCTGTCCCGATGTTGGCAAGCTTTCCCAGCAAGGTCTCCATTTTGAATTCCGGAAAACAGCTTCAGCAGCATGTCTCCTGCTCCGCCGGTCAGCTGCTTTCCGGTTTCCGTAAACAGCAGATCGATCAGTCCCGTTGCCGCCGAAATGATGGCACCAGCGTAGTCTCCCTGCATGGCGGATGCAATGGCCGAGACGAATTCCGTCCCGATCTCCATGCCTTCCTCGCTGAATGCCGCCTTGAATACGGTGCTCAGGGTATTCGTCATCTCCTCGCCCATGGCTCCGGAGACCTTCGTCCACACCTCGCTGCACGCATTGCTGATGGGCACCCAGTTCTTCTGGATGGCATTGGCAAGCTTTTTACCACCGCGCTTTTTGGCGCTGTCCTCAAGGCCCATGGCATCTGCCAGTGCCCCTGCAAAGCTCACCATAGAACTGCGGGAGGAGAGCAGCTGGTCCTTCAGGTCGTTCACATCGTCTTTGCTCAGCGGATTGCCATTCAGGTCTTTGCCGTCCGCCAGCTGCTGCTGGATGAGTCGGGTCTTTTCCAGCTCGGCATTCATGTTCTGCAGTGCTTCCACTGTGCCGAGGATGCTGGTAGTAATACCCTGATACTTTGCTTTTCTTGCCTCAGCGCTGTTTTCGCCGTACTGCTCCACCGCCTGCTTGTAGGCGTCCTCACGGTCCTTCAGGCTTCCATCGCCGTAGATGCTGGTCAGCAGGTCCATGCGGCTCTGCATCCGGCTCTGTTCGTCCTTGATGATGGAAAGCTGCGCATCCAGCTTGTTCAGCGACTGCTTGGCAATATCATTTTGAAGCTGCAAACTCTCGGTCTGCGCATCCAGATAGTCGTTCCAGGCTTCCTTTGTGCGCAGGTCGCTTTCGCCGTATTCCTTCCGCAGGGTCTCCCACTGCTCTTTTGCCTTGGCTTCCTTCTTCTGCTTCAGTTCCAGCTCGTTCTTCTGGTACTCGGTCTCCCGGTCGATCTTGTCCAGCTTTGAGGCAGTGTTGCTGTTCTGGGCCGTCCAGAGGTTATACTCTTTTTCCAGTGTACCAAGGTCGGTGTCATACCGCTTCGTGATGTCTTCAAACAGGCCGGTGTACTGGTCTGCCTGCAATTTCGCAAGGCTGGTCTTTTTCGCTCAGCAGGCTGGCGTAGGCTTCCTTGGTCTCGGTCTTGTCCGCGCCCCAACGCTTCAGCATTTCGTCGTACTTTGCCTGTGCAATGGCCACCCGGTCGGTCTGGTTCGCAATTTCTGCCGCCGCGTTCTCCATCTTCTTCGCCAGCAGCGTGTCCTCGTCCGCGCTGTATTGGTTCTCGGTCTGCCACAGCTCGTACTCGCTGTCCAGTGCTTCCCGTGCCGCCTTGTTTGCTTCCAGCTTCGGCTTGTACTTTTTCCTCGATCTGCTGGGCCACGGTCTTCTTCGTGCCGGAGCCGGAGGATTTTTTGGTCTTGCCGCCGCTGCCTGTCGGATTCTTGGCATCCTTCGGGTCCTTCTTTATATCCGCGTCAAGGTCTTCGGAAGTCAGTCCGGTCTTGCCGCCTGGCTGCTTCACGCGGTAGGCCGATATTTCTTTTTTTCATACCATTCGTCAAAACCCGGCATTCCCTGATATTCACTGCCGCTGAGCAGTGCATTTTTGAAACTGACTGCCGTAGTTCTTTTTGCCTTATTCAGCAGTCCGGGAACAACTTATCCAGCCAGCTTCCGGCAGAATCCAGCATTCCGCTGATACCGTCACCAATGGCAGCCGTGCCGTCCGTTCCGGTCAGTCCTTCCTTGAAGCCCTCCGGGATGTATTCGCTCAAGGTCGCCATCCGTGTAGAGGGGCGAGTGAATGCCCCAGAAATTGCGGAAGAATGTTTCTACGGTACTGCACAGTGTCGCTATACCGCCGGTCACAGCGTTCGTGCTTTCCGGACCGGTCAGGCCGTTTGCAAGGCCCTCGGCCATATAGGTGCCGTACTCCGTCATTTCCCTCATCATCCGCTGCTGTGTCAGCAGAGTCAAGCAAACTTCCAAGCAGTCCGCCTTTCACGGTAAACCAGTTCGCCGGGTTCAGCTGTTTGCCGATCAGTTCCCCGGCTTCGTCTTTTTTTTTCTCGCCCAGCCATTCCACAAACTGGCTCCACAGCTCTTCCAGCGCGCCTTCAATGCCGTTTCCCTCGCCGCCTTCTCCGCTCCATGCCCAACCGATCAGGTCGATCACGGTCTGGATCAGCACTTTGCAAAGGGTCAGCAGCAGCGCCGCGCCGATCGGCTCCGCGCAGTTATTGATAGTATTGCAGATGGCTGTCAGGATCGCTGTCAGCGCCGCTTCAATGTCGTCTGCCGCGTTCACGATCACCTCGCGTAGCGGTCCTGCAAATGCACTCAGCACGGTCAGGATCGCAGCAGCAATACTCAGCTTGATAATTCCGCCTGCAAATGCACTGAAGGCTTTACCAAGGCTGATAAGACATGCCGAAAATACCACCATGCCTGCCGCCACCGGTGTAATAGCACCAACGGCAAACAAGCTTCCAGCATGATGCCAATGGTTCCGATCACTCCCCGCAAAGGCTTCTCCTGCCGTCAGGCTGGCCAGTCCCTTAAAGGCCGGTGTCAGGATCAGCAGTGCAGTGGCCAGCATCAGGCAGGCACCGGCTGCAGATGCCAGATTTGCGGAAACAAATCCAAGCCCCCAGCATCCTGCGATCAATACGCCAAGTGCTGCTGCAAGGCTGAACACGCTCTTTACAATATCTGCAAAGTCAACATCCGCCAGCATTTTGATAGCCAGCGCCATTTCGATCATTGCCGCTCCCATGGCCACCATTGCCACCGCCGCAGCCGTGCTCTCGGGTGCCTGCTTGCCAAGCAGATACAGTGCGCCTGCCAGTTCGATCAGCATTAAGCTCACACCGGCCATACCAGCGCCGCCGGTGTCCGTCCCCATTGCTTTGCCCATCTGTTTTATGGCAGCTGCCATCACCAGCAGCGAAGCACTGGCGATCACCATGCTCTCTGCACCCATTTTCATCCGCAAAGGGGTTTACCTTCGTGTTTGCCATCAGCACCAGCAATGCCGCAATGCCGCTCACTACCAGCCCTGCGCCCCGGATACCGTCCATCATGCGGTCGCCAAGGCTTGCAAATATCGCCACAGCCCCTGCCGCCATCAGCAGCGCCGTTCCCATTGCATTGATAGCAACCAGCATTCCGCCCAGCTTCACAAGATACTTGATGATCTTGTCAAGGGTGCTCACGTCTGCTTTTTCCCGCCAGCTTCTGCGCAAAGCCTGCCGCTACAGTCAGGATACTCATGGCAATGGCTACGCCGTTGATGGCTTCCACGGCCCCGTCAATGTCAAGGCCGTTTGCTTCCGCTTTTGCCAGCGGGATCAGTGCCAGTGCGATCATGTCCACCGCCGCAGCCGCAGCCACAAATCCGCCCGCACCCTTCACGCTGCCAAGCTGCTTGTTGAACAGCGCCAGCAGTCCGGTCATTCCGGCCAGCATCGCCGCAATGTGTCCAACCGCTTCCACGCTTTTTCTCTGCCTGGGCCGCATCCATTTTTTCCCAGCTTTGCAACTGTGTTCGTCAGCGCCGCCATGCCGATGCTGATAGCTACAACGGTCCCGATCAGTTTCGCCGTGTCAAGGCCTGTCAGGTCGGTGGCTGCCAACACTTTCAGCGCCACCACCATGCTGAACAATTCAGAGATCACGCTTGCCAAAGCCTGCACCGCCCGCGTCGGGTCGTTGATCTTCGCCAGCAGATACATGCTCCCGCTGATTAACGCCACCGCCGTTGCAATGGCTTTCGCTGCAGTTGCAAGGTTGTTCGTGGTGTTTGCCTTCGTCCAGGTGTTCACGGCACCCGTCAGGCTGTTAAAGAAATCGCCGATCGGATTTGCCAGCGTTTTCTTGAAGTTGTCGCTTGCCTTCTTCAGCAGCACCGTTGCACCGTAGATCGCTGCCGCCAGTGCGCCAACGTCGATCAGCGCCAGCAGCCGGTAAAGATCCACTCCATCCTGCAGGTTGAAGAAATCCTTCACCGCGCTGAGCGCATTCCTGCACGCACCGCTGATGTTGCTCATAATGCCGGTCAGTGTTCCGCCAAAGTCCGCAAGCGTTTTTTTTTTCTGCCTTCTCCGGCAGGCTCAATACCACGTCCCGGATATTCTCCAGCAGCGGTACCTTGCTGTCGGCAAACTCGCTCACCGTGTCCCCGGCACCCTTGAACCCGTTGAATGCACGGCCGATCAGTGCACCCATACCCTCAAAGGCTCCCAGCAGAATGCCACCCAGCAGCTGGAACGCCGTACCGATGACGTTTCCTGCCGAAACACTTCCTATTTTGAATTTGTCCAGCACACTGCCCACGGCATCCACCACGATGCCGAATGCGCCGAACTTCTTTGCCTCCTCCATGTTTCCGCCGCGCACAAGGGTCTTCACTCCCTTCACCACGTCCGCAATGGGGCTCACAAGCGCCGCAACAGCACCCACAAGGATGCCCAGCACGTCGCTAAGGCTCTCTGCCTGTCCAAGGCTTTCGTCCACCCATGTCAGCAGATTGCCAATGCAGCTTCCAATGTTCAGCAAAAGGTCACCCATCGGGCTCAGCAGATCCAGCAGCTTTCCAAGGATCATAAAAGCGGTCTTGCCAACCGTCTTCACGCCCTTCAGCCCGATGCTCAACACTCGGAATACGCCGGTAAATACTTTCTGTACCTTTTCCGCAGTTTCTTCGCTCAGCGCCATTTTCCCGGTCAGCTCGTCAAAACCCCTTCAGGAAGTTGTACAGCGGGCTTCCATCGGTCATGAACACATCACCGAATCCGTCCCGGATCGGGCTCAATACGCTGTTGATGCCTTCCAGCACGTTCAGGATGCCGTTAAAAAGTGCTCCCGGCCGCTCAGCTGGTTCATCTTGCCTGCAAGGTCGTCCAGGTTCACACTGCCATTTTGAATTTGCTCCGCCAAGGAGTCGTAGGCATTTGCCAGCGCGTCCACCTTGTCCCGGTCAAACCCCAGCTTATTCAGCTCTTCGTCGCTCATGGCAGCACGCTGATGGTAATGCTCAGCCGCTTCACCAAGCACTTCGTACAGCTGCTGGGCCGTCACACCGCTTTCTTCCAACGCCTTCTGAAACTGCCCGCCTCTTCAATGCCTTCCTCGCTCAGCAGGCCCTGATTCACCAGCGCTTTCTGCAAAGGTTTGTGTAGTTGTCTCCGGCTTCACCAAAGCCTTCCGTTCCCAGCAGCTGGTCAAGGCCGGAGTCGAAGGCACTCTTCAGCCAGTTGTTCCGCCCGGCCGCACCGCCTGCAAATATGTTCCAGAACTCTTCCGCCAGATCGCTCCAGAAGCCCTTTGCTTCCTCGTAGTTGCCAAACAGGATATCAAAGGTCTCCATCCAGCCGCTGCTCACAGCGTCCTTCGTAGCGTCCACCGCTTCGCTGAAGCTCTTTGCCTCCTGTGCCGCCTTAAAGGCCTTCACGGTCACTTCGTCGTACTTGTCAGCCAGGGCATCAATGGCCTGCGATGCCAGCATACCGGGATTCGCGTCCACCATCTTCTTCACGGCTTCGCTGAACTCGGCAAACTTGCCAAAGGCGGTCTCCATCACCTCTTTGTCAGCCCATTTTTTCGATAGCGTTGAGCTGAACGTGCCAACCGTCACAGCGCCTTCTTTGATCTTGCCAAGCGCTACACCGGTTTCGATGATCTGTTTTTTCAGCTCAGCAGTTGCCACGCCAGCAAGCTCTACCGATTTCCAGTCCATCAGGCTCAGATAACCCTGACTGTAACTCTGGTTCAGGTTATAGATCACGCGGGAGAACTCGCTTGCACCTTTGCCTGCATAGGCCGTGGCGTTTGCCATACCCATGATCATCGGGATAACTTTCTCAATGTCGCCGCCGGACGCTGTAAGCTGTCCAAGGGATTGTGTCATGTCGGTAAAGCTGTAGCTTGTCTCGTCCGAAAACCACATCAGCTTGCTAAGGTAGCCGTTCACTTTTGCAATGCTCTTACCCGTCGCATTCATGATGGTCTGCACACTGGCAGTCTTCTGGGCATACTTGTTCCAGCCGCTTGTAACCTGATCGAGGGAAAGGCTCTTTACCAGTCTTTCCCCGGTATCAATGGCCTGCCTCGTAATGTGGCTCAGGGCCGCAACGCCCATCACTTCCACGGCCGAAAACTTTCCGCTCAGGTCGTCCAGCGCACCCTGCATCTCGTCAAAGTCCACTTTGGCCGATGCATCGCCGATCTTTTCAAAGCCCTTTTCCGCTCCGTCCAGCCGTAAGCTGTCGTTCAGCTTTTTCGAGGCTCTGCATGGTCTGGTGCACATTCTTCTCAAACTGCGCGTTGTCAAACCGCATTTCTACTACGCGCTCGTCCACTTCCTGGCTCACAGGCTCTTTACCTCCTTCCACAATTCATCGGCCAGAGCAGAAAAAAATCGGAGCCAGGGCAGGGTTAATATAATCTACCCCCCCTGCACATAGGCCCCGTTTCTTGTGCCGTGTCCCGTATTGTAAGATCACCGCAATGGGCACTCCGTCCACAATGTTGGAGTTCTTCCAGCACAGCGTGGCCCCGCTCTTGTCCATTTTGATTTCGTAGCTCCAGCTTGCCGCTGTCTTTCCGGTGGCTTTCGGGGTGGCATCCGCAAGCCGTTCTACACCCAGTTTTCCGTATTTCTCAAGGATTGGTCGCACGCTCCAGCTCTTGATGTGGCTGAAAAAGGTCAGGCTTTTCTTAAAGTCGCCTTTCTGCCTGCTCTCAATTACCTTGCTCAAAAGCTCTTCCCCCCTCGAGTGAAACTTCGCCCTGCGCTGTGCATTCAGCGCCCGGATGTGCGCCGCCTGCTCGTGTCTGCCCATCTTCTCGGGCGGCAGGTTCTCTTCACCGCAGGCCGGATCAGCGCCAAAAGCCGGTTCAGGTGCCACTTTTCGTACTCGAATGGGATGCCGTAGCTTGCCATGGCCGCATAACACACGTCTGCCGTCTGGTAGCGTGCGCGCTTCTTTGCCGCCTTTGCGGTCTTTAAACGTCGCGGCCCTCATCGGCTCGCTCATATATCGTTGAATGGCCAGCCAGTCTTCCCGCCGCAGTCTTGTGTATACGGTCGGGTCCGCACCCTTTGTCAGAGTCATGCATCGGACGAAATCAAGCGTTTCTTCGCGTGTTTTTCTTCACGTTTTCGTCCAAGTACGGCTTGTGCCACTTGCTTTCCCATTTAGACAGGGAGAGCAGGCTGTATTCCAACCTCAAAGTTACCGGCTCGTCGTATACGAACATGTTTGTTCGCTCATCCCAGCGTTCTTCGCCGGGAATATGCAGCTCCAGCATTCTTTCACTCTCCCTGTGCTCTTAAATGTGCTCCTTTAAAAGGCTCCCTCTTGGAGGGAGCTGGCGCGTCAGCGCCTGAAGGAAAAAAAAAATAAAGGCTGCCCGGAAATTTCCCGGCGCAGCCTCTCTCCGCCAAAGCGGCAAAATATCAGAGTTTATCGGCCCTGTTCCGATGCCACGCTCAGTGCAGGCGCAGCGCTTGCGGTTGCGGCCATCTCCATAGCCGGGTTCTGCTTCGGCATGTCGGCGGGCATAATGCCGTTCACAAAGGCACTTGCTTTGGCCTCGTCCGTCACCAAATCCATGTAGATCATGCTGTAGGCCGGATGTGCCTCAAACTCAGCACGGATGGTGTCGTTCTTCATGAACAGGCGGCCGTCCGTACTCTTCTTGCCGTAGCTCTTCAGCACCACATCCTTGAACAGCTTCACCAGCTCCAGCTGGCTCTTCGCTGCAATGATCCTCTGGATGTAGGCACGCATGCCGCCCTCCATACTCAGCTCCATCTCGGTGATCTCCGCCTTCGACAGGTTGAAGTAGAAGTCCTCAGTGCGCTGGTTGCCGTCATAGTCGGTATAGGAAATGGTCTTTTTTTCAGCATCTTGGTCTCTCCTTATCGGTTCATTTTGATTTTTTCTCTCAGCAAAGCTCGCCCCTTCGGGAGAGCTGCAAGCAGCACCGGCAAATGCCGGACTGCGCGCTGAAAGGGTGTTTTTACACAGCAGCCTTTACTGCAGCGATCAGCTCGTCCGGGGTAGGCAGCTTTTTGCATCCTCGCTGTCGGTGCCGTACAGCAGGTCTTCCACGGCCTTCATCTGGGCAGGCGTCAGCACAGTGCTGTCAAACTCCATCACGGCGACATCCTTATAGCCGGTCACGTTCACGGGCACGGTGTCGCACTCCCAGCTGAAAGTCTCGGCGTCCGGGCTGTCATTCATGGTCTCGTGGCTCTTCTCACTGGGCTGTGCGGTAGCGTTCCACACCACATGGATGATATAGCCCTTGTCGGCATCATCGTCGGTGCCCACCTTGGTCTGCCAGCTGAAGCCGAAGGCCTTGCGCTTCTGCTGACCGATGCGGATGCCCTTCACCGGGGCAGCCAGACCATCGCAGGGCTCAAACTCCTCCGGATACATGTAGGCCTCAACGGTAAAGCTGTAGTCCTCGCCGGAGATCCAGGCGGGCATACTTCATGTTGTCAGCCCACAGGTCAGTGGGTTCTGCGCCGCTGGGGCTCTCGGTCACGCCGGTCAGGCCATTCCATGCAGCGCCATTAGCCGTGCCTTCGCCGTCTGCCTTGGGGTACACCATACCGTGGGAAACACCAGCATGGAACTTGCGGGTGCCATCCACATCCCATTTTGCTCTTGCCATAGGTTTTGTCCTCCTTTATAAATAGGTATCAGTACCACACGCTGAATACGTCGTGGTATAAGTTGTCCGAAATAAAATGGCGGTCATGAGAAGCCTTTGCAAGCAAACCCATGGCCGCCGTCATTTCGCTGTCCGGTTTTGTGTCGATCACGGTAACAGAATAATGGAAGGTCTGGCGGTATACGCGGTCGTCAGCCTTCGGGCTGCGGATCTTTTCCAGCTTGTAGCAGATACAAGGGTATTTCATCCGCAGGTTTGCAGGCGGCTGGTAGTACACGTTTTCACTGCCGCACCGCTGTTTTTCACGATGCTGCGCAAAAGCGCATCCAGCCCGGAGCGTCTTTCACTCAGTTTTGTTGCCATGCCATAACCCTCCCAGCGTCAGCACGATGCGCGGGTACTCCACGCTCGCGTCCGTCACCTTCCATTTTCCGCCGTAAAGCGTCACATACCGGAGATTGCAAAAGTGCTCCTGAACATACGGGTCGGCAATGACGCTTAACGTGTTCGCAAGGCTGATATCGTCGTTCACCTTGTCGCCGGACTGTAACCTGCGCATGTTCCGTGTCAGGTCGCCGTAACAGTCACGCTCTGTCACGATCTCCGAGTGCACACTCAGCTCTGTCTCCTTGGTCTCCACGAAACCAAGCTTCCCAAACCACTTGCTCATAGCACTTTCACTCCATCTTGATTATTCTGCTTACTTTTCGGCAGAAGCAGCCCATACCTGGGTCTTCACGGTCTCACCGGCCACAACGGTGATCACACCGGTCGCACCAAAGGCCACAGGCACCAGATAGTTTTGCGCCCTCCACGATCACCAGACGGCCCTTCACGAAGGCATCCTCGATCTCGGCCTTGGTCGCGGTCTCCTTATATCCTTCGTCGGCATACAGCTTGTGGTCAGCGGTCTTGCCATAGGCCACATAGTTTGCAACGTGCAGGTCCTTGCCCTGCTCATAGAGCTTGTTCAGCATTTTCTATCATCCTTTCCTTTGAAAAAAGGCTCCCTCAATGAGGGAGCTGACGAACAGCGCCGCCGTCAGGTGGACTGTGAGACTGAAGGAGTCTCTCATGCAGCCCACTCAATGGCCATAGCGCTGTAGGGGCTGGTCAGTGCGCCGGAGCAGCGGGTCTCGATCAGGTACTTCTGTGCATTGAAGTCGATGTCAAAGTCATCGAACATGCTCACAGCACCGCCCTTGTCGGCACCCACGGTGTAGTCGGCCAGGTTCACGATCACAGCAGCCAGGTCACCGCCCTTGGCACCCTTTGCGGCCTTCCATTTCGGGAATGGTCACGATCTTGGCAACACGCAGCTTGCGGGCCAGTGCGGCCTCGTCCGTATACAGCTGGCGGCCCATGCCGTCTTCCAGCAGCAGCATCTCGGTCAGGGCATCCTCGGTGGTAAACATAGTCGGGGTGCCGCTGCCGCGGTAGTCCTTGCGGGCACGGATGGCCTGCTTGATAAAGGCCTTGTACTTGTCCTCCACGGTGGAAAGGCCGGTGGTCTTCACCTGCACCTTGATGGTAAACAGGTCGGCATCGTTGAACACCGGACGGATGCAGTTCTCATCGATCTTGTCACGGCTTGCTGCCATGCGGCCGTCACCCAGAATGTAGGCCAGTGCCAGCTCACGGTTCAGCTTGTAGCGCATCTCGTTATGCAGCCATGCCACCACGTCAAAGCTGGTAATGTCCACCACATCGTCGCGATCCAGCTCCTGCTTCTTGTACACCGTGGTCGGGCCAGTGGAGCGGCGCAGCAGGCCGAACACCTCTTCCGTCTTGTAGTTGCCCTTCAGGTAGCCCCTTGGCACGTGCATCGTCCTCGGTCAGGTCGGCGAACAGGCTCTTGAAGCGGCTGAACGGGATGTGCTTCACGCCGCCCATCACCACGCTCACCCAGTCGTCGGGCTTGTCAATGATGCGGGGCGGGGTGTCCAGCAGGTGATCTTCCGGGAACAGCCAGTCGATGTTGTCAATGCCGTGGCACAGAGCGTTCACCTCGCTGTCCTCAATGCCGGCGTTTGCAAAAGCAGCCTTCATGGTGCCGCAGGTCTTGGCGGTCTTCACCACCTTGTTGATCTCGTCAATGCTGTGCTTCAGCACGGTGCCCTTCGTGTCCTTCTCAAATACGTTCTGCTTCACGGTTTTTTTTCCTCCTCACCGTTAGTCTCTTCTCCGTCACGCTCTTCCAGGGCCATGCCCACCAGTGCGTGGCAGCACTCCTGCTGTTCGGGTGTCATGCTGTTGTACACCTCTTCCAGCGTCTTGCCGTCCTTCTGTTCGTCCGCCATCTTGGCTTCCTTCTGTGTTGTTTCGTCGGTCGCTGCATCACCGCTGTGTACAAGGTCGTCCAGCGGTTCACCGTCCGGGTCCAGTCCGTGGGCAATGCTCAGGCCGCCGTCTGTGTAGATGAATGCTTCGCCGCCCTCGTAGTCCTCGTCAGCACTGTGCTTCACCACCTCGTCAATCAGCGCACCCGGGTTGCAGCCTGCCAGCACAAGGCTCACTTCCTGAATAATGCCGTGCTGGACCGTGTTGCCCGTCTTCTTGATGCAGTTTGCATAGATGGAAAAAGCGTTCAGGTCGCCATTTTCCACGCAGGCCTTCGCGGTCCGGCCGGTATCCGTATCGTTGAACTTTGCGTAGCAATACATGCCCCCGGGCCGGTTCTCCAGCAGACAGTGGCCAAGGACGTTTTCCAGATTGTCATGGTCATGGTTGTACACCATGGTCACAACTTTACCGTCGCATTCCTGGAACGCATTCGGTGCAATGGTCAGGCCATCATAGCACTTTGGTCTTAGCCTTCGTGGCCCAGCCGCTGCAGTCATAATCAAACTTCGCCATTTTGATTTGCCATACTCCTTTCTACGGCTTCCTTTCCAGCCGTGATCGTTTTGTTTCTCTCAGCAATCTCCGCGTCGGATTGCGAAATGTTGCTGTTCCGCTGTTCGTCCGCCTTCGGGTCCTTCGAGGGCTTCATTCCCAGCAGCTGCCGGAACTCATTGCTTGTCAGGATCTCGTTGCGGGTAAACTTGTCCGCCATCTCGGCAACAGCACTCACCGGTGCCAGCTTGAACGGGTCGCGGAAGTACATCATGCTCTCGCGGCCTTCCTTCCGGTCCTCCTCGGTCAAAAACTTTCGCTTCAGCTCGTCCACGGCTGCTGCCACAAGGGGTTCAATGGTACGGTTCTCATAGTTCGTCATCACCGCATCGCTTGCTGTACCGTTCATGATCTCCGGGGTAATGCCTAACTGGCTGTATGCCATGTTGGTCAGGTATTCCACGGTTTTCAGGAGGTTGTTTTCAAGGCTGCGGTTCAGCTGTGTAATGTGTTCCGAACCATCGGTGTAGGCAATGCCGTATTTAGAACCGGTCAACTGCCGTTCGATCTCGGCTCTCCGGTCGTCCGCTCTCTTTTTCTGGATGTCGTTGCGCACTACGTATGGCAGCTGGATGATAAGATCTAGTTTTTCAGATCCCAGCTGGTCATCCACCACGTCCATCAGGTTCAACTTACGGACAAGGCGCTGGATCGTACCGTTCGGCTCGTTCATCACGGCGTAGAACGGGTTCTCGATCAGGGCCACTTCTGCTTTCGGCAGGGTGATCTCCTCTTTCTGCCCGGTCTGGTCGTTGTACACTTCCAGCCGCACATCATCGGGGTACCATTCCTTCACCTTCGCCACCCGCATGGAAAGGATCTTTTCTTTGCCGGTCTCTTCGTCCACATCCACGTCCACCGGCACCAGCGCCGCCACGCCCTCGTCCAGTACAGAGAGGAACATGTCATACCGCAGCGCCCTGCCGGTCTGGTCCTTGTTGCCGGAAAGGTTCAGACAGCAATTAAGGCCCGAATCAACGGTTTCGTCGTAGCGTCCGTTTTCATCGAGCCTTACGTGGTTGATTGTGATGCCCGCTGCGTCCATGGCAATGCGGGTGTATATGGCGGTCATGATCGTGCGGTCATTCGCACGGTTCAGCCGTACCCGGTCAGGCCGGTAGCTGCTCCCTCCGCCATAGTAGTTCTTCCCGGGAGGGTCCCGGTTCGTAAAGGCGTTCCACGCCCGTTTCAGGCGGGAGCCAACGTTTATCGCCATTTTGATTTTTTCCTCCCGGTCAGTTCTTCTTGTCGTCCTGCTTTGCCTGTCCGCCGCTGGCGCTGCCGCTTACAATGGCGTTTGCCAGATCAGGGTTTTCAAAGGTATTCGTCACAAACTGCTTTGCGCTGTAACTCATTGCACCCGCTACAGCCTTGGTCAAAAACTGCTTCCCCGCGTCCTTCATCACACTCTTCACAAAGCTCTGCCCGCCGTACACATCACTGCGCAGCTGTTTCACGTCCTTCTGCAGCTGCAGCCGTTCTTTTCTCCGCTTTCAGTTCCCGGTTCGGGTCGTCCGCGCGGATGTTGGTATCCCCCTGCAGGTCGCGGTACTGCTTTTTCCATCTGCAGGCGGTTGATCCGTGCCCGCAGCTCCTCGTCCGAGTAGTCCTCGGCCTTGCCGCCCTTCCGCTTCGGGGCGTACTCCGTCTTTGCGGTCGCACCTTCACCGGCGTTCTCGTCCCCGGCATAGTGCTTCTTTCCGGCTGCGGTCAAAGTGCCGTCCTTGTTCTGGTACCGCCGAACGCCCCACTTCATGCCCTTGATGCCTGAATGGTGGAGTGCACAGTTCTTTTTTTATGCTCCCACCAGTCATTTTGATTTGTCATTTACTCACCTTCTTTCGCGCTCTATTGCTTTTTATTCGCGTTTATGCTATACTGGCTTTAACAACCATTCTGTGAGGAAGGGAAATCGTGTATGTGGAGTGCTAAATGCCCCAAATGCGGAGCAAAGATCCTGTTTGAAGATGCCAACGCAAAAGTCATTCAGTGTGCGTCCTGCGGAGCACAGGTCCGCGTTAATATCAACGTGAACTATAACTACTCCAAATCAGAGCACACCGAGCATATCGTCGATGATGCAAAGATCAAGCAGGCCCAGAATGTCGATCGCGTCATCAACCTTTTGCCTCTCCCATCGAGGAGCGACGCGCCAAAAAAGAAGTCGGAAGAAGAGCGTATCCAGCGCGAAGCAGACCAAGCCGAGCGTATCCGCAAAGAGCAGGAGGCAAAAGACGCTGAAGAACAGCGTGCTTACGAAGAATGGGCCTCCGCTCAGCACGAAAAACATGCCCGCCAGGCTGGGCGCGCAATTGCCAAGGCAATCAATTACTATCGTGCCAACGAACGGAAAATCCTCATCAGCGTCGTTCTCATTGTTGCTCTTCTCGCCTGCCGCGGTGTTTACGATTCCCATCAATCAAAAGCGGGAACAGGAACTCGCCGCACATCAGGCCGAGCTTGCCCGCCTGAAGGATGAAGAGATAGCCGCATCGCACCTTGCTATGGGCGAAGTCCGCATGCCAAACATTTCCATGAGCGAAGATGCCCGCGATGTCATGAAAAAGCTGCGTGATGCCGGTTTCATCAATATCGTCGATCAGCCAAAGCAGGATCTCGTTCTTGGCAAAAATCACGCTCAGTACGACATCATAGAGATCACTGTAGACGGCGCACCTTCCTTTAAAACAGGCGATTGGTACCCCCTCGATACCGAGATTGTTGTGTCCTATCATACCTATATTTTCGAGTAACGACGAAAGGAGTGCTCTGCATGACGGTCACTTGCCCGAACTGTGGTAGTGAAATTCCAGTACCAACCCGAAAGAAAAAGTCCATACAGTGTCCTTACTGCGATATGGGTGGGCTTGAACTTGACCTTGATTATTTTGATGAAGAAAGCAATCAACCAGTTACCAGATGGAGAAGTTTTGAATTTCAGCATCCGCGTGCCGCCAAAGCCGTCAAAGCAACCGGATATGCCGCTATGGCAGCAATGCTTGCTGTCGGAGGCATTGAACTTGCAAAAAGATAAAATTGCCGAATTAACAACTAGTCCAGAAACCAAATCTGCTGACGAGCCTCTAATTCCAGAATCTTCTACGGACGACAGCCTGTCAGATTCATGCGTGCCTGAAGCAACAAATTCGTACATAAGTCCTGATGAGTATGACTCGGTTCTTCGTCAACACGACTTAAGCATAAGAAATCTTGGAGAAAACCGTGTTCATTCTCCTGAGAAAAAAAAAAACAAGCAGCTGATCTTGGAATAAAGCTTCCACCACATCAAACCATAGTAAACCCATTTCCCCAGCATCACAGGGTAAAGAAGCAAGAATCTTAATCACTCAAACGCATCCCGGTTCTGCTTCCACGCAATGTAAGCATCCATCATAGCTGCCACAGCATCGATCTTCTGGTCCTGTCGCTGCTTGTAAAGCTTCCGGTTGCCGTTGGTGTCCACCAGTGCAACGCAGTTGCCCATCGCAAACTGCATCAGCTTTTCGTCAAACAGCAGCTTCCGCTGTTCACTCAGCTTTTTCAGCTCGCCCAGCGGCACGCTCTCGGTCCTCGCACCCTGAATTACTTTCGTAATGCCAAAGGTGCCGTTCTCCTGCCCCCAGCGCTCCACGAATTCCTGCGCGTTGTAGGGGTCGTAGCCAAACGCCCGCACGTCGTACTGGTTCTGCTGCACGAAGTTATCAAGGTCTTCATACACCTGCATCATGTCCAGCACCGTGCCGTCAAATACGAATAGTGTCCCCTCTTTCATGAACTCTTCGTACTGGTTTCTCCGGCTCACGGGCAGCTGGCTCAGGGTGTAGCTGGTAATGTAGTCCCTCGTCTTTACCCCAAAATATCCGCTTGAAAGCGGAAACAAAAACGTAAACGCACAAAAAAATCATCGCCCATGCTCAGGTCCGCGCCCATGGCGCATGGCATCTGCCAATAGCTTCTCGGTCGGTGGCAAAGGGTCTCCTCATATGGGAAAAAGAATGTGTAACCCTCCATCGGCAGGTTGAAGCGCTTTGCAAGGATGTCATTCCGAGCACTGGGCGATTTTTTCGGCTCGTTCCACATCCAGCTGATAGGTCTCATAGCTGACAGTCTTCCCGAGGTTCGGGTTTGCCTTCAGCCACATCTCCGGCTGACCAACTTCCTCAATGCTGTCCAGCTTGTAGTACCAGATGGAAACGTGTGGATTGATGTACTCCCCCCTTCAGGATGCTCAGCAGCTCCATTTTGATGTCGTCGCCGCATCCGTTGCGCACCGTGCCCTCGCTGCTTGCCGCAACGATCAGGTAGTTCTCGTTTTTTCGCCGCGCCCTGCTCAATGGCACCAATGGGGTCTTCTCGGATGTCGCAGCTCAGCCATTCGTCCACGGTAGCCACCGTGTCGCGCCTGCCCTGCCAGCTTTTCAATGGTCATGGGGCGCACTTCCAAAAGGCTGTTGGTCACAAAGTTCTCAATGCCTTTTTTGGTACTTGCCATCTTCACACGGTCTGCTTTCGCACCAGTGGTGTTCTGCAGGCTGCCATCGGTCATGAACTTCAGCACCGGCCCCTTTGCCCGCGCCAACGCGGTGCGGAAGGGTGCCAGCACTTCCTCGGCCTGCTTCATAGTAGGCGCTGTGGTCAGCTGCTGGGTGGTGTTCGTGTTGGCGGTCATAAAGTATGCCTGCAAAAATTCTAGGTACATGGTCTTTGCGGCCGAGCGTGTGATGATAAGATACTGCTTCGTCACCAGCCGCTTCTTGATGCGCTTGGTCTCGTAGTGTCCGCCTGCCCCGTGCGGGTTCGGCACATACACGCTCCGCTCCACAAAGTAGTACCAACCAAAGATCTGCTCTGCCCACAGCTTAAAAGCTGTCCAGCATCTTCACATCGCCGCCGTCAGTAAGCGTCAGCTCGTCCTCACAGAACGCGATAAAGCCGTTGATGGCCTTATCGTCATAGTAGATGCCCGGGTTTGCGATCAGGTCGTCGATCCGGTTCATCTCCATGCTGATCTCTCTGCAAACGGGGATTTCCCCCGCGCATCACGGCCTCCCGGAACCGGCCGTAGTAGATCGGCGTCGCCGTGTTCGAGAGTGCCATTTTGATTTTTCAGCTCCTGTGTTACTCCTGTGTGATCTCTTCAAAGCCGCTCTTTACCAGAATGGCTTTCACCTTCTCCTTCAGCAAGCGGGGGCAGCGCTCATACAGAGCTTTTGCCTCCTCCACGGTCTCAGCGGACATAATTTCCTGTGCCCACAGCTTCGCCATCATAAATACCATCCTTTCGAATTTTTTTGTGTGATTCGTTTAAGCATACACAATCTCCGACATTTCCATCAGACATTGCTTAAGCATCTTATTTTCTTCTTTCAGTGTCTTGTTATCTTCCTGCAGTGCCGCCACCGTGTCCGGCAAGTTTCTCCCAGGCTTCGGCCTTTTTGCGTGCTTCTTCCTGCGCGGCCAGCTCTTCGGCGGTGTAGCGGATGTACTTCTGGATGGGCACCTGTTCGGTCCATGCGGCCTGCGCAGGCACGCCCGACACGTCGATGACCTTCCGCACATCCCTGCCGCCGTTGGGGTACTCGGTCACGGTCTCCCAGTGCCACTGCTCCTCCACGCCCTCTACGGCGGGGTGGGCGACTTCTTCGGTGCTGGTGGTCAGGTAGCCAAGGGTCAGGTCGGGGTTTTCCACGACCGCGCCGGTCTCGTCAAGGATCTTCATTGTGTCACCTCCATGGGGGTCACATATTTGCCGATTCGCGAGTAAGATACTTTTCCGTCAGGACTTTCAGCCGACAGCATCCACTGTCCGCCGGTCTTGCCGGAGTCTCTGCGGTCTACTTTTACGCACCCATTTTCGTCCAGCTGCATCGGGGGCACAAAGCTACCGTCGCTGCGCCGCAGGTGGCGTCTTTGATTTTGCAGGTTTTCCACTCTTCCGGGATGGCAAAGTGCAGACTGGTCGGGTGACTCTCACTGCCAAACTGCAATGTTGCCACAGTGTCAAATGTCACAGGAATCATGGTTCAAAACCTCCTTTCTCATGCCACGCGTTCCAGATGTGCACATAGTATGCGGCGGGCTGCACGGTATAGCTGCGGCCGTAGATAGGATTCGAGCGAGAAGCATCAAATTGAATATTATATTGGCTTCCAGAATGTCCAGTGTAACCGCCATAACTAGTGCTCTTTTCACTAAAAAAGCCAGAGAACCCTTAGCGGAAAGTACGTTAGCATCACCACTAAAGGGGAGACCCGCCTACGTCTGTTGTTTTTGTTGTAAAGCTGCCTGTGATGTTCGGCAGTCCGGCCTCCACCGTGCTTCCCGCTGTGTAGCCTGTGCCAGCACCCATCAGCACGCGGTTAAATGCAATCTCCTGCCTGCCATGTACCGCCGAACAGTTCGGCGGGACTGGTAGTGCTAACTGTTTGAAAAATACTGCCCACGGGGTAGGCAGACAGGCCGCTGGACGCAATGGCCTGCCACGTCCCATCCCCGCGCAAAAATTTACCCTGTGCACCGGCTGCGGGTGCAGGCACAAAGGCCCGCTTTGCCAGCCGCGCTGTAGTGGCGGCGGTCATGTTGGCGTAAGTGTGGTCAGTAAAAACGGCGTTGGCCGGTACATCCTTGTCCAGCGAGTGAGTGCAGGCCACCGGCTTGCCGCCGATGATATACCGAAAGCAATACGTAATCGAACGAAGCGGCTACCGAT
>VOFJ01002826.1_pt1 | contig 45426 bp, 52 predicted proteins | sample 5384081 | NCBI WGS metagenome assembly VOFJ01 (sample SAMN12384729, study PRJNA508395) | human gut metagenome | isolation source: healthy gut I | host: Homo sapiens
ACGGCGAACTTGTAGGTATCGTAGCGCTTGAGGGACGGCACAAAGCACTCCCAGAAGCCGTCCGCGTTCTTTTCCATCGGGTGGGCGTAGCCGTTCCAGCCGCAGAAATCGCCCACAACGGACACATGCGCGGCGTTCGGCGCCAGTGCGGGAAGACGTAGCCGTCTTTCCCCGACCGCCGCGTGCGGTGCGCGCCGAGATAGCGGTAGGCCTCGCTGTTCGTGCCGCTGTAAAAGGCTGCGGCGTCAAATCGTCTGCCAGTTTGTTTCATGCCTCTTGTCCTTTCTCCTCATGGAGCGTATGAGAGCGGCGCAGCACCTTATTCCTCATCCGGTGCGCGCTGCACTGCCGCGCCGCCGAGGCCGAAATCGTCCTCCACGCTCGCCGTGTCGCGGCGGAGCATATTTTCCATCACGCGGATATCGCTGTCGATGTCCATCGCCTCGTTGCGGTACAAATCGTCGAGCTGCTTGTCAAAGCCCTTGATGAGGGCATCCATCGTCTCTTCGATGCGCTCCTGCGCGCGGGAGAGATTCTCGCCCTCGATGCCCGCCTCTTCAAACTTGGCGTAGCTGTCAAGCAGCTTGAGCGTCGTGGGCAGGTAGTAATTGAGGAACGTCGCGGCCTGCTGCTGCTTTTCGGGATGCTCCTCGACCTCGCGGAAAATTTTGCCCGCAACGGTCTCGAGATGGTCGATCTTCTCGCTCAGCACGGGGTCGGCGATGCGGTCGTTGGCCGAGCGGATGGCGCGCAGTGCGCCCGCATAGCCCTCGTTGGCCTCCTTGGGCGTGACGTTTTCCTTTTTCGCGGCCGCATTCGCGTAGTCGGCAAAGGCGTCGGCGCTGCGGAAGAAGATGCCGCGGCCGCTGTCTAAGTACGCGCCCGTGCCGAGCAGACCCTTTTCGACCATGTAGTCAAGGTCACTCTCGATCTTTTTGCGGCTCTTGCCCGTTACGGTGCAGAGCTCCTCCACGCTGATGTAGCCGCGCTCGCCCATCACGGCGAGATAGCGCGCGATGCGTGCACTGCGGCGCTTCATGCGCTGACCGGCAGCAAACATCGCGATACCGCCGGCGAGGAAGCCGCACTTGGACAGCATGTACTCGGCCATGTAGGAATACCAGCCGTAGCCGATGATCTCGCCGATGTTCGAGATCAGCCCGCTGCCGGCAGCCAAGGCGATAATGCCGCCGATGATCATCAGCGTGCGCGCGGTCTTGTCGGAAGTCTTCGGCGCGCGGTTCATCTGCTTCGCCGTCTTCACCACGGACTTTTCCACCTTGCTGCGCGAGGAAACGTTTGCATTCGGGCTTGTGGACGTGCGCATGCCGCCGCGCGAGGAATTCACCTTCTTCGGCTTGTCCGAGAGCTTGGAGATGAGCGCGATGAGGCCGATGGGCCACAGGCCGAAGGCAAACAGCGCCGCGATCAAAATCCAGCCGCCGACGTCGACATCGTTCTTTTTCTTCGTTTTTCCGCCGCTCTCGTCAAAGCGAACGAACCGGTCTCGGGATCGTATTCAAAATCCTTGCTCATTTACCTGTTCTCCTTTTTCTTGCCCGCTCTCGCGGCGCGCTCGCGCTCAAAGTCGACGATCTTCGTCTTTTTACCTGTCTTTTCGTCCAGCACATAGAGCGTATTGAGCTGGGATTTTAGGTTTGCCTTCACCGAGTCGATGTAGTCGCGGCGCAGCTGCGCCTGCTCCTCCTTCTCCTCGTCGGTCAGGCCTTCAGCTTTGGCCTTGTGCGCCAGCGCGTTGATGCGCGCGATCTTTTCATCCATCGTCATTGTTTGATTCTCCTTACAGGTATCGGTGCAGAAGCAGCGCCGTTCTTCCTTTTTTACTCAGGCCGCCGACCTCGGCGACCTCGAACTTGCCGAGGCCGCGGGCGGAGATCACATCCCCCTGCGCGACGGGGGCGTCGCTCTTGAGCGTTTCGCGGTAGTTGAGCTGCACGCGGCCCGAGGAAATGAGCTCCTGCGCCTTGCCGCGGCTCATCGAAAAGCCGCTCGCCGCCACGGCGTCGAGCCGCAGTGTCGAGACCGTGTCGCGAATCTCCTTGACCTTGAGCTCGGGGACGCTCAAGTCTGAAAGCTCGATCTCGCTGACCGAGAGCTTCACGCGCCCCGCGCTCGTCACGTTTTGCAGCAGATACGGCGCGATATCGCGCGAGACGATCAAATCGCACGAGCCCTCCGACACCAAAATGTCGCCGAGCTTTTCGCGCGTGACGCCCTGCGCCATCAGCGAGCCGAGAAAGTCGCGGTGCGTCAGCGTATCTTCCTTGCGATACGTGCAGCGGAGCGCCGTCATGTACTCGCTCTCGTCGGCCTCCTCCTGCCAGTCGGGCAGAAAGAGGAGCATTCTCCGCTCCGCGCGCTCAAATCCACCGCAGAAGGCGCAGCCGTCATGAATGGCGGCGGCGTGCAGTAGGTCCTGCGCGCTGCGCTGCTCGGCGGGGCTCAAAAAGTCCGTCGCCGACGGGATATTGCGGTTTCTGCTCTGCTCACACTTGTCCAGAATGTGCGCCAGCAGCACGCGCTCATCGCCATTGCGCGCGGCGCGATCCAAAAGCTGCCGTCTGTCCATCATGCTTTCCCATTCTGCGTGCGCCAGAGGGACGCATACTCGCCGTTTTGCGCGAGCAGCGCCTCGTGGCTGCCCTGCTCGGCGATGCGGCCATTCTCGACGACGAGGATGCGGTCCGCCGAGCGGATGGTCGAGAGGCGGTGCGCGATCACAAGCGTCGTGCGCCCACGCGCGAGCTCGTCGAAAGCGTGCTGAATTTTGACCTCCGTCACGCTGTCGAGCGCGCTCGTCGCCTCGTCCAGAATGAGGATGGGCGGGTTTTTGAGGAAGATGCGCGCGATGGACACGCGCTGCTTCTGTCCGCCGGAGAGCATCGTGCCGCGCTCGCCGACATAGGTGTCGAAGCCGTGCGGCATGGCCATGATATCATCGTAAATCTCCGCGCGCTTCGCCGCTTCGACGATCTCCTCGTCCGTCGCGTCGGGGCGGCCATAGCGGATATTCTCGCGCACCGTGTCGGCAAAGAGGAACACATCCTGCTGCACGATGCCGATGGCGCGGTGAAGGGACGACTGCGTAAGAGAGCGCACATCTTCCCCGTCGATGCGGATCGCGCCCTCGCTCACCTCGTAAAAGCGCGGGATGAGCTGGCAGAGCGTCGACTTGCCTCCGCCGGAGGGGCCGACGACGGCGAGCATCTCGCCAGGCCTTATATGCACGCTCACGTCGTGGAGCACGCCTTCATTCTCCTCGCCCTCGTAAGAAAAGCTCACATGGTCGACGTCGATCTCGCCGCGGCAGTGTTCGAGTTCCTTCGCGTCCGGTGCGTCCTTGAGCGCGGGCTCGACGCGCATGAGCGCCGTAAAGCGCTCAAGACCTGCAAAGCCACGAGCAAAAATCTCAGAGAAATTCGCGAGCTTTCGCACGGGGTTGATGAACGTTGCGATGTAAAGGGAAAACGTGATGAGGTCAATGTAGTTCATCTCGCCGCGCATGATGAGATAGCCGCCCACCGTGATGACGGCGGCGGAGAGCAGCGTCATAAAAAACTCCATCGTCGCGTTGAACACACCCATCTCGTGGTGGAATTTGCGCTTGGAGACCTTGAATTCCTCGTTCGCCGCGTTGAATTTGTCGATCTCCTCTTCCTCGTTGGCAAAGGCGCGCGCCGTGCGGATGCCGGAGAGCGACGACTCGATGCCGACATTGATGGCGGCAGTCTTCTGCTTCTCGCCGCGCGAGGCTGCCGTCATCTTGCTGCGGCGCGACATGATGACCGCGATGAACACCGGCAGGATGCACGCCACGACCAGCGCGAGCCGCCACTCGATGGAAAACAGGATGGCGAGCGCGCCGACGATCGTCAGCGTCGAAATGAGCAGATCCTCGGGGCCGTGGTGGGCGAGCTCCGTGATCTCGAAGAGATCGCTCGTCAGCCTGCTCATGAGCTGGCCCGTGCGGTTGTGGTCAAAGAAGCTGACGTCCAGCTCCTGCACGTGCGTGAAAAGGTCGCGGCGGATGTCCGCCTCCACCAGAATGCCGAATGTGTGTCCCCAGTAGGAAATGACATAGTATAAAAGCGCGCGCACAATGAACGCCGCCATCATCACGCCCATCACGATAAAAAACGTGCGGTACTGCTGATTCGGCAAAAGGTCGTACATCGACTTGCGCGTCACGAGCGGGAAGGCGAGATCGATGAGCGCAACGACCGTCGCGCAGACAAGGTCCAGGATAAACAGGCCGCGGTGCGGCTTGAAGTAGGTGAAGAGAATGGAAAGCGGCTTTTTCTGCTGAAATTCACGGGTCGTCATATGGTCGATAGCTCCTGCAAATATTTTTTCAAGGTAATTGTAGCACAGGCGGGCAGTGCTTGCAAGGAAAGCCGACCCTTTTTGCGCAAAAAAAGAACGGTCTTTTGACCGTTCTTTTTCTCTTTACTTGATGCGCACCGTGATGCTCAGCACCGCGCCGCCAACGGTGGCCGTCACGGTCGTGGTACCCACCTTGGCAGGCGTGATCAAGCCGTCCGCCGAGATGGACAGGACGCTCGCGTCCGCCACCGCCCAGGTCGCGGCCGCGTCCGTGCCGGAAACGCTCAGGCGGATGGTCTCGCTCGGCTTGATCGTGCAGTCAAAGTTGCCGTTCGCGTCCTTGGGCAGCGTCGTGCCGACGTTCGTCTTGATGCTCAGGGCCGAGGCATCCACCGTCGGGGTGGACGGGGTTGTCGTGGTGCCGGGATTGGTGGCAGTTGTGTCGCTGCCGTTTGCGGGATCATTTGCGTTCGGCTCATCACCGGTGTTCGGGTCAGTGGTGTCGCCGTTGTTCGCGTTCGGATCGTCCGTGTTCGTATTGCTGTCGTCGGGCGTATTGACATCGTCCTGCACGCCGGGGGTATTGCCGTCGTCGGCGGGCGTGATCTTTGCGACGATCTTGTCACCAAAGAGCGACCAGCTCAGAAGCAGCAGCACGACGACGAGCACCGCCGCCATCGCACCGCGGACGGACTGCGTCTGCTTTTTATCCGAAACGCGTCGGCCGCCGCTCTGTTTGCTGGAGTTGTACTTGATCTTACGGGGATGGTCTCCCTCCTCGCAGAACGGGCATCTGCGATAGCTGGGGGAATATTCTTCGCCGCAGCGCGGGCACTTGAGAAGATTCATGCCGACGCTCCTTTCTTTTGTCAAAATAGAGTCTCTGCGCGCGAGCACACACGGTGCCGCGTTCCTTTACATAATACTTGCTTTTTTGTCCCGCGTCAACCGAAACACGCAAATTTTTGCCGCATTCCGCCGCGCGGCCTTGCTTTTTTGCCAAAGTCTTCCTATAATCGACTTAACAACAAACGATTCATGGAGGGTCTGGCGATGAACACCATCTTCATTGGCATTGCAGGTGGCACCGGTTCGGGCAAAACGACGCTCACCGAGCATCTGAAGCAGCACTTCGGCGACGATATCAGCGTCGTGCACCACGACAGCTATTATAAATATCAGGACAGGCCCTTTGAAGAGCGCTGCAAGCAGAACTACGACCACCCCGACGCTTTCGAGACCGATCTGATGGTCGAGCAGCTTAAGGAGCTCAAGGCGGGCAAGGCCATCCGCTGCCCTGTCTGCTCCTACGCAGACCACCAGCGCACAAGTGAGACCGAGCTCATCCGGCCGAGCAAGGTCGTCATCGTCGAGGGCATCCTCATTTTCCAGGACCCGCGGCTGCGCGAAATGCTTGACATCAAAATTTTTGTCGAGACCGACGCCGACGTGCGCATTCTGCGCCGCGCGCTGCGCGACGTGCGCGACCGCGGCCGCACGCTCGAGAGCGTCATCACGCAGTATTTGACGACCGTCAAGCCCATGCACGAGCAGTTCGTCGAGCCGAGCCGCAAGTATGCCGATATCATTGTGCTTGAAGGCGGCCACAACTTAGTCGCCCTCGACATGATCATGCAGCGCATCGCCAGCCACATCGCCTCCGCCGACTAACGCAGCGGTTAAAAAAGCCTCGCAGAGTTTTACCCGCAAGGGGTACGCGGCATCCGTAAGGCGGCAGAGCCGCCAACGGCTGCCCAAGTGTCCGCAGACGCGAAATAAATTGGAATCCGTTTTTCCGGCGGCGTGTACGCCGGAAAAACACTTCTCGCTCCGCGCGTGCCGCAGCCGCCTTTCGGGCGGCAAGGCACAAAGCGGAACGCATCTTTCTCAAAAAAGAGGGACGCAGCTTTCAGCTGCGTCCCTCTTTTTTGAATATCTTTTACACTCCCGCGAAGTGGAACACGACGCCGATCACCGCGGAGACTCCGATAAAGACGATCGGGTGCAGGTCCTTGGTCTTTTTGATGTAGCGCGTGAAGACGAGCAGCACCAGCGCAAGGATGATGCCGCGCCAGCTGATCGCGCCGTCCCACGAGAATTTCATCAGGATGGAATCCTCCTGCGACGCGCTCGTGATCCCGGCGATCACCTGAAGCATCACGCCCGCACAGGCCGCGCCGATCAGGCCGGTGGAGGCGGGACGAAGGCCGTAGAACGCGTTGGCGACATACTGGCTGTCGCGGAATTTGGCGAGCATCGCCGCAACGATCAAAATGACGATGATCGACGGCGTCACCTCGCCGATGGTGGCGACGATCGCGCCCGGCACGCCGCCGACCGTATAGCCGACATAGGTCGCCATGTTGATGCCGACAGGACCCGGCGTCGATTCCGACACAGCCAGCATGTTCATCAGGTCCGTCTGCGAAAACCAGCCCGTGGTCGCCCCGATATCCTTAAGGAACGGCAGCGTCGCCATGCCGCCGCCGATGGCAAACAGGCCCGTTTTGAAAAATTCCCAGTATAAGCGAAGATACAAGGTCATTTTGCCGCTCTTCCCCTCAAGATTTTTCAGCACGATGCCGGACATCGCCGAGAGCAGCACGAACCACACCGGCGAAACGCTCAGCAGCATATTCCCCAGCAGCACGATAACAAAGATGACCGCCGTGCGCTTATCCACGACCGACTTTTTCAGCAGCTTGAGCACAGCGTTCAGGATGAGCACGCATACACACACCTGAATGCCTGCAAAGGCGTTCTGCACCCAGGCAAGGTGGGCAAAGTTCGTAATGAGTCCCGCCAGGATCGTGATAATGACGAGCGAGGGGAATACCACGCCGAGCGTCGCGGTGATGCCGCCCATCGCGCCTTTTCTCTTCTGCCCGACAAATGTCGCCGTGTTGACGGCGATGATGCCCGGTGTGCACTGACCGATGGCAAAATAGTCCACCAGCTCTTCTTCCGTTGCCCAGTGCTTATTCTGCACCACCTCGCGCTCGAGGATCGGCAGCATCGCCATACCTCCGCCAAAGGTCATCACGCCGATCTTGGCAAAGGTGAGAAACAGTTCCAAAAGTTCCTTCAAAACACTTTCTCCTTACTCCACATATCCGTAAAGGCCGCGCACGGACACCTCACCCGTGCGCACGGTCTCGACCGTCCCCGTTTTCGCGGCGCACGATGAGGCCGAACTCCTCGTCCACGTCAAGCGCCGTGACTTTTTCCTTCGCATCCTGCCACAAAAGCTGCACCTCGCGCCCGATGGTCACGCAGCGGTGGCGGTATTCGTCGAGATACCCGCTCGTCTCTCCGGATCTGAGCGCCGTATAAAGCGCATCGAGCTCCTCGATCATCGCCGCGGACAGCTCCGCGCGCGAAATGAGCCTGCCCGTCTCGCGCAGGATGGACGTTGCGATCTTCGAGACCTCGCCGACGAAGTCCTCCTCGCGCTGGCTGACGTTGAAGCCGATGCCCGCCACGACGTACTGGAGCTCGCCGGTCTCACCCTCGACGCTCAGCTCGGTCAAAATGCCGCAGAGCTTTCTGCCGTTCAGGATGAGATCGTTTGTCCACTTGATCTGCGAGTGCGTCCCCGCCACGCGGTCGACCGCGCGGCTCATCGCAACGGCGATGAGACCCGTGAGCGGCATCAGCTGCGACGGCGCAAGCTTCGGACGCAGCAAGATCGACAGGTAAACGCCCTTGCCCGCCGCGCTCTGAAAGCTGCGGCCGCGGCGACCGCGGCCGCTCGTCTGCTCCGCCGCGACGGCGACGGTACCGTCCGGCGCGCCGTCGAGCGCGATGCGCTTTAAGTAGGCGTTCGTCGAGTCGATGGAATCAAAGCAGTCGATGCGCTTGCCGACGGTTTCGACAGGTCCCAAGTAGCTGCGCACGGTCTGCTCGGTCAGCGTGTCGGGCAGCGACTTGAGGCAGTAGCCGCGTCCCGTGACGGCGTCGATCTCGTACCCCTGCGCGCGCAGGGCGGAAATGCTCTTCCAGATGGCCGCGCGCGTGATGCCGAGCTCGGCGCTGACGGCCTCGCCGGAGACGAAGTGTCCCTTTTCCCGCAGCAGCAGCGCCAAAACAGTCTTTTCCCATAGCGTCCTCCGTTACAAAATGTAACCGAAATTGTTACCCTTTTGAGGTTGACAGTCGGCGGCTTATCGCTTACGATTGACATAAAATATCAAGCGCTGCGTTTTTCGCAGCCGCCGTCTTAGGATTGTAGCACGCTTGCCGCCGCATGTAAACCAAAATCTCATGTTTTGGCTTACCCGGCGGTTTCTTGACGAATTCCTGATTTTTCCATTGCCGCGCTCCGCCCCGACGTGTACAATAAGACGCTGACAAATTATGACAGGAGTTTCCCCGTGAGCTTTTCCGACCTTACGTTTCTTTTTTATTTTCTGCCGCTGTTTTTCGCGGTCTATTACATCCTGCCCTTTCGCTTCAAAAATGCTGCGCTCGTGCTGGGCAGCTTTGCCTTCTACTTCATCGGCGCGGGCGCGCGCGACACACTGCTGCTGTCCGGCGTGCTGCTTCTGCACTATGCCCTCGCCCGCGCAATGGCGGGGAAAGAAGTCCGCACGCGAAAAGCACTGCTGATCATCGCGCTGGCGGCGGACCTCTTCTGCCTTGTGTATTTCAAGTACGCTGCATTTATTCTGGAAAATCTGGGCAAACTGACGGGGACGGCGTTCTCCCTTGTCGAGCTTGCGCTGCCGCTCGGCGTCAGCTTCTACCTTTTCCAGAGCGCGGGGTACCTCATCGACGTCTATCGCGGCGAGGAGGCGGAGAAAAACCTCATCGACTACGCCGCCTTCACCATCGCGTTCCCCCAGCTCACGATGGGGCCGATCTTACGCTACCGCGAATGGCGCGGCGCACTGAAGGAACGCACGATCACGCGCGAGGACGTATTCTCCGGCTTTGAGCTCTTTGTTGTCGGCCTGTGCTTCAAAGTGCTGCTCGCCGACCAGCTCGCGCCGCTGTGGGCATCGCTCGAGCGCATCGGTTACGAATATTTGTCGACGCCGCTCGCATGGCTCGGCGCGGTGAGCTACAGTTTGCAGCTCTATTTCGACTTTTCCGGCTATTCGCTCATGGCGATGGGCCTCGGGCAGATGCTCGCGCTGCCTGTGCCGCGCAACTTTGACCTGCCCTACACCGCGCGCTCGGTGAGCGAGTTCTACCGCCGCTGGCACATCACGCTCGGCACATGGTTTCGCGACTATGTCTACATCCCGCTCGGCGGCAGCCGAAACGGCAATGCCCGCACGGTGCTCTCGCTCACGGTCGTGTGGTTTTTCACCGGCCTCTGGCACGGGGCGAGCTGGAATTTTGTCCTCTGGGGTGTGATGCTGCTTGGATTCATCCTGCTCGAAAAGTTCTGCATCGGCAATTTTCTCAAGGAGCATAAAGTGCTCTCGCACGTCTATCTCCTCTTCGTCATCCCGCAGACGTGGGTCATTTTCCGCATCACGCGCTTAAAGGACGTCGGCGCGTATTTTTCCCGCCTGTTCCCGCTGTTCGGCGCACACAGCGCCATCTCCGCGCAGGATGTGCTCAAGCTGCTCTCGTCCTACTGGTGGCTGCTGCTTCTCGCCGTCTTCTTCTGTCTGCCGCAGCCGCGCCGCTTTTATGAAAAGCACCGCGGCAGCCTGCTTGTCCAGCTCCCGCTGTTTCTGCTCTTCTGGGTGTGCGTGTACTTCATCGCCACCTCGTCGGGCAACGCCTTCCTCTATTCCCGTTTCTAAGGAGACCTTTCATGTCCTCTCGTCCCTTTTTCCTGCTGCCGCTGTGCTTTGTCAGCGCGCTGGCGCTCAACGCTTACGCCGCGCTCGATCCCACCGGCGTGTATCAGGATTATCTTGAAAAACTGGATGCCGCGACGCCGCCCGTCGCGGCAATGGCCACAGCGGCCGCAGACGGGGTCTACCCGTGGAGCGAGCCCAAAGCGCCCGAACCTCCTCCCGTCCCAGACCCCGCTCCGCTTCCGGACCCGGAACCGGAGCCCGAACCGGAAGAGCCCGACTCCCCTTTCACCACGGTGGACGCGAGCTACTTTGACGACGCGCTGTTCATCGGCGACTCGCACACCGACGGCTTCAAGGACTATGCGGGCCTCAATAACGCCGACTACCTCTGCCACAACGGGCTGACCGTCTGGTCGGCGGTCGAAAAGGCGGAGTTCCCCGGCAAGCAGACGCTTGCGCAGGCGCTCTCCGGCAAGCACTACGGCAAAATTTACCTGATGCTCGGCATCAACGAGCTCGGTACCGGCACGGCGGAGAGCTGGGCCGCACAGTACAAGGTCCTGCTCGACGAAGTGCGCGAGCTCCAGCCTGACGCCATCATCTTTTTGCAGGCCATCTTCCACACGACGCAGGAAAAGTCCGACGCGACGTTCTTTAAGAATTCGACCATCGACGCACGCAACGCCGAGCTCCAAAAGCTCGCCGACAACGAAACGGTCTTCTATATCGACTGCAATCCCGTCTTCGACGACTCTACCGGCGCTGACGCCGGAATACTCTGGCGACGGCGTCCACGTCAAGGCCGCGTACTATCCGATGTGGAGAGACTATCTCTTCCAGTTTGGCGTGGTGAAGTAACTTCAAAAAAGTGGCAAAGCCACTTTTTTGAGAAAGTCTCGCTGCGCCATGCGCGGCGCAAATTTTACGAGACTTGATACGTTAAAAAAAGGAACCGCTCTTCGAGCGGTTCCTTTTTTGCATTGCTTCGTTTTATTCGTGCTTGACCTTATAGCCGCGGTTCAATCTCATTTCGAGCGCGTCGAGCTCTTCGTAGAGCTCAGGCGGCACCTTGCCGATCTTCTCGTAATACTCACGCGCGTCCTCGCACTCCTGGAGCCAGAGCTCGCGGTCGACCGAGAGCAGGCGGCGCATGTCGTACATCGACATTTCAAGCCCCTCCATGTCGATATCGTGGGTGTTGGGTTCGTAGCCGAGCGCGGTCTCCGCCGCGCCGATCTCATCGTCGGCGCGCGAGATGATCCATTGTAAAACACGCATATTGTCGCCAAAGCCGGGCCAGGCGAAGTTGCCGTCCTCGTCGGTGCGGAACCAGTTGACGTTGAAGATCTTCGGCGGCTTGGGGATCTTCTTTCCCATGTCGAGCCAGTGCTGCCAGTAGTCGCCCATGTGGTAGCCGCAGAACGGCAGCATCGCCATCGGGTCGCGGCGCACAACGCCGACGCGGCCCGTCGCCGCGGCGGTGGTCTCCGACGCCATGATCGAGCCGATAAACACGCCGTGCTGCCAGTTGAAGGACTGGTAGACCAGCGGCGCGGTCTTCGCGCGGCGGCCGCCGAAGACGATGGCGCTGATGGGCACGCCCTCGGGATTGTCAAACTCGGGGCTCAGACACGGGCAGTTGCGCGCGGGCGCGGTGAAGCGGCTGTTGGGATGCGCGGCCTTTTCGGGGCTCTGCGGCGTCCAGGGACGGCCGCGCCAGTCGATGGCGCGCGCGGGCGGCGTCTTGTTGAGTCCCTCCCACCAGACGGTGTTGTCGCTGAGGTCAAGCGCGACGTTCGTGAAGATCGTGTCCTTGTGCGTGGAAATGAGCGCGTTGGGGTTCGACTTCATGGATGTGCCCGGCGCGACGCCGAAAAAGCCGTTTTCGGGGTTCACGGCCCAGAGTCTGCCGTCCTTGCCGACGCGCAGCCACGCGATATCGTCGCCCACGCACCACACGCGCCAGCCCCAGCGCTGCAGGCCCTCGGGCGGGATGAGCATGGCGAGGTTCGTCTTGCCGCAGGCGGAAGGGGAAGGCGGCGGAGATGTACTTGATCTCGCCGCGCGGGTTCTGGATGCCGAGGATCAGCATGTGCTCGGCCATCCAGCCCTCCTGACGGCCAAGGTTCGAGGCGATGCGCAGCGCGAAGCACTTCTTGCCCTGAAGCACGTTTCCGCCATAGTTCGAGTTCATCGAGATGATCGTATTGTCCTGCGGGAAGTGGACGATGTACTTGTTGTCCTTGTCGAGGTTGCACTGGCAGTGCAGGCCCTTGATAAAGCCCTCATCGTCGCCGAGCGCGTCGCACACGGCCTTGCCGATGCGGGTCATGATGTGCATGTTGAGCACGACGTAAATGGAGTCGGTCAGTTCAAAGCCGTATTTGGCGAACGGAGAGCCGATGATGGACATGGAGTACGGGATGATGTACATGGTGCGGCCCTTATAGGCGCCGTCGGCCAGAGCGTACATTCTTTCGTACATTTCCTTGGGCTCTACCCAGTGGTTCGTGGGGCCTGCGTCCTCTTCCTTTTCACAGCAGATGAACGTGCGGTCCTCCACGCGCGCCACGTCGTCGGGGTCGGTGCGGTGCAGGTAGCATCCCGGGAGCTTGTCCGGGTTGAGCTTGATGAGGATGCCCTCCTTGACGGCCTGCTCGCGCAGCGCGCCGAGCTGTTCCTCTTCCCCCGTGATCCAGACAATCTTGTCCGGCTTGGTGATGGCGGTCATTTCGTCGATCCATGACAAAACGGCCTTGTTGTTCGTCAAATTCGTCATTTGTTCTTTCCCTCGTAGCATGTTCACGGTGTAATGAAAAAGGAAAATTTTGCACCGCGTCTTGTGTGGTGTGCTGTGCCGCTTTAGGGCGGCAGGGAGCTAACCGATGCACAGGAAAAATGGCTGCTATTGAGTTTGGCTCCTTTCTGCCGAAAATTGTAGCAGAATGTCTTATCAATAGCAACCATATGGTTTATCAATTTTTTGAATAGATGCTTCTGTGCTGTCACAGTAATGCGGCGATCTCGGCAGACAGAGCGGCGAATTCACTGAGTCCCAGCCGCTCGCCGCGGATGTTGGCCTCTAAGCCGCAGGACGTGACCGCCTGCGTGACCTGCTCTTTTGTGAGCTGGCTGCCGAACGCCGTCATCAGGCTGTTGACAAGCGTCTTGCGCCGCAGGGCGAACGCGGCGTACACCACGCGGAAGAAGAACTTCTCGTCCTCGACCTCGACCGGAGGCTCCCTGCGCACGACGGCGCGCAGCACGGCGGACGTGACCTTCGGCTGCGGCTCAAAGCACTCGCGCGGCACAGCGAAAAGGTATTCCGGCTCCGTGTAGTATTGCATGAAAACGGAAAACGCGCCGTAGGCGCTCGTGCCCGGCGCGGCGCAGAGGCGCTCGGCGACCTCCTTCTGCACGAGCACCGTGATGCTCTCGAAGCACTTCGACTCGATGAGCGCGGTGATGGCAGGCGTCGTGATGTTGTAGGGCAGGTTCGCGCACACGATGGGCGTGAGGCCTGCGAATTTTTCACGCACAAGCGCAGGGATATCGGTTTTCAAAATATCGGCGGACACGACCTCGAAGTTGTCAAAGCGCGCCATGGTCTCGTCCAGGATCGGCAGCAGCGTCTTGTCAAGCTCCACGGCCACCACCTTGCCCGCGCGCTCGCAGAGCTCGTGGCTCAGTGCACCGATGCCAGGGCCGATCTCGAGCACGCCGTTCTGCTCGTTTGCGCGCGAGCTCTCGGCGATCTCATAGGGGATGGCGGGGTCGATCAAAAAATTCTGCCCCATGGACTTGGAAAAATGAAAACCGTGGCGCTTTAAGAGCGCCTCGATGGCAGCTTTGTCATTGCGTTCCATAGCGTAGTTCCTTTCTGCGCGCTGGGCGTAAAAAATTGTAAAATGATTCTACCATATTTTGAGCAAAAGAGTAGTAAAAATTTTTCCCGTGTGATAAAATGCAGAAATCTCAGGAAAAGAGGGAGACTTTCATGGAGCTCACACCGCAAATTCTGATTGTTGTTCTGCCGCTCATCTTTCTTGGCGGCTTTGTTGACTCCGTCGCCGGCGGCGGCGGACTTATCACGCTTCCCGCCTATCTGATGGCCGGCATCCCCGCGCACCTTGCAATGGGGACAAACAAGGTCGTCAACGGCACCGGCACGGCGCTCGCCTCGTTCAAATACTTTCGCGGCGGCAAGGTCCTGCTGCGTCCCGCCATCGTCTCGGGGATCGGCGCGCTGCTCGGCGCGGCCATCGGCACAAAGATCGCTCTGCTCATCAACGAGGACATTCTGAAGATCATGATGCTCGTCGCGCTGCCCTGCGCGGCGATCCTGCTGATGCTCAAAAAGGACTTCGGCAAGGAAAATGACGCACCCGCGCGCGAGTACACGCCGCAGCAGGAGCTGACGCGCGCCGCGCTCATCGGTTTGGGTCTTGGCTGCTATGACGGGCTCATCGGCCCGGGCACGGGCACGTTTATGATCATGGCGTTTACGATGGCACTTTCGATGGACCTCCTCACGGCGTCGGGCTGCGCGAAGATCGCAAACCTCTGCTCCAACGTCGCCTCGGCGGTGCTGTTCATCTTCAGCGGCAAGGTCTGGTGGCTGCTGGCGCTCCCCGCGGCGGCCTGCAATATGCTGGGCGCCTACTGCGGCGCGCGCTACGCCATGAAGGGTGGCAGCAAGCGCGTGCGTGGCATGATCTTTGTCGTGCTGGGGCTTCTCTTCATCAAGATGGGCTACGAGCTGCTGTTCTGAAAAGACGAATTCTATATAAAAAAGCGGACAGTCAAGGCTGTCCGCTTTTTTCAGTTCTTCAGGCTGTGCAGCGGCGCGGGAATTCTGCCGCCGCGCGCAATGAACTCCGCGCTCGAATAAGGGTGGACCGCCTGCACCGGTGCCGAGCCGAGAAGTCCGCCGAACTCCACCGTGTCGCCCACCTTACAGCCAGGCACAGGGATGACGCGCACCGCAGTCGTCTTCGTGTTGATCATGCCGATGGCCGCCTCATCGGCGATGATGGCAGCAATGGTCTCTGCGCTCGTGTCGCCCGGAAGCGCGATCATGTCAAGTCCTACGGAGCACACGCAGGTCATGGCCTCCAGCTTGTCGAGCGTCAGCGCGCCGGACGACGCCGCGGCGATCATGCCCTCGTCCTCGCTGACGGGGATAAATGCGCCGGATAAGCCGCCCACCGAGGAGGACGCCATCACGCCGCCTTTTTTCACCGCGTCGTTGAGCAGGGCGAGCGCGGCGGTCGTACCGTGCGTGCCGCAGACCTCAAGGCCCATCTCCTCCAGAATGCGGGCCACGCTGTCGCCGACGGCGGGCGTGGGCGCAAGGGAGAGATCGACAATGCCAAACGGCGTATCGAGCCTGCGGCTCGCCTCCTGCGCGACGAGCTGACCCATGCGCGTGATGCGGAACGCCGTTTTCTTCACGGTCTCCGCCACCACGTCGAACGGCTGGCCCTTGACGCTTTGCAGCGCGTGATACACAACGCCCGGCCCGGAAACGCCGACGTTGATCACTTTCTCCGGCTCGCCCACGCCGTGGAACGCGCCCGCCATGAAGGGGTTATCCTCTACCGCATTGCAGAAGATCACAAGCTTGGCGCAGCCAAAGCCGCCCTGCTTTTCCGTGAGCGCCGCCGTCTTTTTCACCGTCTGCCCCATCAGGGCGACAGCATCCATGTTGATTCCCGCCTTGGGACGAGCCGACGTTGACCGATGAGCACACAAGGTCCGTACAGGCCAGCGCCTCGGGGATCGCAGCGATCAGCTTCCGATCGGCGTCCGTCATGCCCTTTTGCACAAGCGCCGAAAAACCGCCAATAAAGTTAACACCGACATTTTTGGCCGCGCGGTCAAGCGCCTTGGCAAACGGGACATAGTCTTCCGTCTCCGACGCGGCGGCGACCAGCGCGATGGGTGTGACGGAAACCCGCTTATTGACGATGGGAATGCCGAATTCCCGCTCGATCTCTTCTCCCGTTGCGACCAGGCGCTCTGCATAGCGGCTGATCTTGTCGTAGATCTTTTCACACGCACGCTCTGCGCTTCTGTCCGCGCAGGAGAGGAGCGAGATGCCCATCGTGATCGTGCGGATATCCAGATGCTGCTGGTCGATCATACGGATCGTTTCCAGAATATCATTGCGGCTTAGCATGATTCTTTCCCTCCCCGCTCAGATCTTGTGCATTGCGTTGAAGATGTCCTCCCGCTGCATGCGGATCGCAATGTTCATCTCCGCGCCGAGGGCGCTCAGCTTTTCCGTCAGTTCCGTAAAAGAAAGCGAACAATTTTCGAGATCCGCCAGCATGACCATGGTGAAATTTTCCTGCAAAATCGTCTGGCTGATATCCAGAACGTTCACGTTCCACTTTGCCAGCAGCGAGCTGACGCCCGCGATAATACCGACCTGATCTTTCCCCAGTACCGTGATAATGGCTTTCATCCTGTGTTCTCCTTTCAGTTTCTGCCGGTAATTGTATCACATCACCGCAATAAAGTAAATGTTCCGGATGCGCAACATACGCATCCGGAACATACATTTATCGTACTATTCGACAAACCGCCCCGCTCAGTCGAGGAAGTAGACCGTCGAGTTCTTCTGGCGGCCGAACTGCTTGCACTCCTGATAGGAATTCATATAGAGGTCGATCGCCGCGCCGCGCACGCCGGTGTCCTCAGCCACAGCGTTGCCGTAGGTGTAGCCCGACGAGCCGACGATGAACATCTCGGTACCGAGGGGAATGACCTTCTTATCCACTGCGACGGTGCCGACGTGGACCGTCGTGCCCGTGGCCGTTCTGGTACCCACGCCGCCGTAGCCCGCGGTATAGGCCGTGCAGGTGACCTTCATCGAGCCGGAGAAGTGGACGGAATCGCCGGACTTCATCAGAAGATAGCCGCTGCCGTCGCTCTCGGTGACAACGGACTTGACCGTGTCGCCGCTCTGCGCCTTGTCGACGAGCGTGCCGGTGTAGGTGATCTCCGCGACGGAGGTGTCGTTCTTCTCCTCCACCGCCTGGCGGGAGACGAACTGGCCGTCGGCATACACGACCTCATAAACGATGTCGCGCGTGCCGTCGATGCCCTGCTGGACGATCTGCGTCTCGCCCTTGGGGATGCGGTACGACGTGGAGGTCAGCGTGGTGTGGGGAGCCGCCTCGGTGGCGGTCTCATAGTAGGTGAAGTCAGAGGCAACGGTGATCTCGACCTCTTCCTCCGTGACGTCGACCAGCACCATCTCAAGCGGGCTGACCGAGATCTGCAAACGGCGCAGCAGCTCGCTGACGCGCCGTTTCTTGTGGTGGCGTACTCGATATCGTCGCCGTGTGTCACCGTCACCTTTTCACCGGCAGGGAGCGTGACTTCCGCGTCACCGCTCTGCGCGCCGGCGACAATGACGCGCTCCTGCGGGATGTCCGTTGTGCCGTCGAGCACGCTGACCGTATCGCCGTCGGCGATGAGGTACAGCGCGTCCGCGCGCAGCTCGGGCGAACTGTTCAGCAGCATCACAGCCGCGAAGAGCAGAAAGAACATCGCTCTGCGGCAGCGCTGGGCTGTGAACAAATTTTTCAAAAACTTCTGCATGGGATACTCCTTTTTTCGCGGCGTGAGCCGCCGCAGCTTCGCGCAGCTGAGGAAGTGCGCTGCGTCCGGAAAAGATTACAAAATGTAACTTTTCCAAAACTTGCTGGCAGTATACCGCCTGAAAAAGGATTTGTCAAGTTTCCGCCGTTTGTTCGTCAAAAGTTCTGTATTTTATAAAATTTTCGATATTTTTCTTATTTTCATCTTCTAAAAGTTGCGATTTAAGTCATCGAATTCGCGATTTTCTCGATTTATGTAAACCATCGTCACCCCTCTCCCCCGCCTCGCCGCCATCTCGGCGTCGAAGAGGCGGCGCACCTGCCGACGCTCTTTGTCCCGTCCGAGCGGGCAAAAAACTCTTGGGAGCAGGCCGGGTGTGTCCCGCTCCCGCCCCGCAAGGCGGCAAAAACGCGGAAAGCCCTGCAAACACTGGCTTTTTTGCTTCTCCGCCGCACGCTCTATCCCCTCGGACAGCAAAGGAACGCCCCCTGTGCCCTTTCCGGGCGCAGGGGACGAAAAGCCGCCTCAACAGCGTGTCGCGATGCCAAAATATGCAAGTTTGACTTTTTGAAAATTCATTTATTGGAAATTCATTTATGTCAACCTGATTTTTTGATTTTTGTTGGCAAAGGTCACAAAAATCGCGCTTCTTTTTCGCTTTTCCCGTCAAATGGGCGATCGCAGAGGAAGTTACATTTTCTCCTCCTTTTCGTCCGTTTCGCCGTGAAAATGAAGGTAAACGGACGCGGCGGCGTCTTTTGGCAGCACACGTTCAAGGGCGAAAATGTCCGCCTCCCGAATCGCCCTGACGCTCTTGAATGTCTTGAGCAGCGCCTGAGCGCGCACCTTGCCGACGCCCGGAATCCCGTCGAGCGCCGAGCGGGTCGAGGACCGCGAATGGCTCTCGTGGTGGAACGTGATGGCAAAGCGGTGCGTCTCCTCCTGGATCTGACCGATCAGGGCGAAGACGTTCGGCGCGGCGTGCAGGTCGATCTCGCGGCCCTGCGCGGTGACGAGCGCGCGTGCGGTGGCGGTCGTCCTTGACCATGCCGAAGATCGGCACGTGCACGTGCATCTGCGCGCACACGCGCTCGGCGACGCCCGCGTGCGTGATGCCGCCGTCGATGAGCATGACGTCCGGCAGGGGGCTGAATTTCTCGTCCCCGTCCAGATAGCGCTGGATGCGGCGCGTGAGCACCTCCTCCATGGACGCGTAGTCGTCCGGGTGGGCCGACAGGCTCTTGATCTTAAATCTCCGGTAGGCGCTCTTCTTGGGCTTTGCGCCCTCATAGACGACCATCGATGCAACGATGTCGCTCGCGCCGGTGTTCGAGATATCGTAGGACTCCATGCGCTCGGGCGGCTCGGGGAGCGAGAGCATCCCCGCAAGCTGCGTCAGCGTGCGGTTCTCGCGCTCCTGCGCGGTCGTCACGCGCTCGACGTCCTCGCGCGCGTTGCGCTGCGCCATGGCAAGGAGTTCCGCCTTCTCCGCCCCTCTGCGGGACGTGGAGCGTCACCTTGCGGCCCGCGCGCTCGGTCAGGATCTGTGCGAGTTCGGCTGCGCCCTCGATCTCGCAGGGCAGCAGAATTTCGCGCGGCAGCACACTCTTGTTGAGGTAATACTGCGGCAGCAGTGCAGACAAGATCATCTGCTCGCTCTCGTCCTGCGGCGCGGCGAAGAGGTTCAAGTCGCGACCCGTCACGCTGCCGTCCTCGATGTGCAGCACGGCGCTGCCGCACTTGAGCGCGCCGCGGTAAACGCCCCAGATATCGGTATCGGCGCAGATGCCGGCGATGACCTTCTGGCGCTTGCCCAGCACCTCGATGGCGCGGATGCGGTCGCGCAGTGCCGCCGCCTGCTCAAAGTGCAGATCTGCGGCCTCCTGCTCCATCTCCTCGCGCAGCGCGCGCGTTAAGCGGCGGTAGTGGCCGTTCAGCAGCTCTTCGGCCTGCCCGATGCGGCGCATGTACTCGTCCTCATCCGGCGTGCCGCGGCAGAACGCGTCGCAGCGCCCCATGTGATGGTTGAGGCAGGGCCGCTCCTTTCCAATGTCGCGCGGGAATTTGCGGCTGCACGTCGGCAGGCGGAATGCCGCACAGATCGCGTCGATGGCCGCGCGCGTCTCGTTTCGTCCGCCAAACGGGCCAAAGTACAGCGCGTTGTCGTCCGCAGGCTTAGAGGCCATCGTAAAACGCGGATAGTGCTCTGTGCCGAGGCGCACGAAGGGATAGCCCTTGTCATCCTTTAACAAGATATTGTAGCGCGGCATGTGCTGCTTGATGAGCGAGTTTTCCAAAATCAGCGCCTCGAACTCGGTCGAGACAAAGATCGTGTCAAAGTGGTCGACCTGTGAGACCATGCGGCGCGTTTTCTCATTGTGAGAGGAATTCTCCTGAAAATACTGGCTGACGCGGTTTTTGAGCTTTTTCGCCTTGCCGACGTAAATGACGCAGCCGGTCTTGTCCATCATCAGATAGACTCCCGGCGCGAGCGGCAGGTCGTTCGCCTTGTCCAAAAGCTCCTGCTTCGTCATGGGACATTCCCTCCTTTCTTTTCATCTCTACATTATAATATATAATAGTATATCCGGTCGAACGGTGCCGGTAAAATGGAAAAAGGCGGCTTCCTGTGGAAGCCGCCTTTCCTGGTTGTTTGTTATTCGCCGAAATTGTTGGAAACCAGCTCGCACAGAGCGGTCACGGCTTCCTTTTCGTCCGCGCCGTCGGCCAGCAGCGTGATGGTCGTGCCCTTGACGATCCCGAGGGACAGCACGCCCAGCAAGCTCTTGGCGTTCACGCGACGCTCATCCTTCTCCAGCCAGATGCCGCTCTTGAACTCGTTGGCCTTCTGAATGAAGAACGTGGCAGGACGAGCATGCAGGCCTACTTCATTGTTGATCGTAACATTCTGAGTATACATCGTTACTACTCCCTCTCCAAAAAAATATTTCGGACTTTATCGTATCATATACCATCGGGGGCCGATTCGTCAATGCCATTTCGCGCGAAATGGCGCGGATTTGGCAATAAACACAGACAAAGCGCTTCCCCGGGCGGGCATTTATTTCAACTCGACCACAGTGACGCCCGACTCGCCCTCGCCATAGTTGCCAAGGCGGAAGCTCTTGACGGCTTTGTTGCGCCGGAGGCTCGCGTGCACCGCCTTGCGCAGCGCGCCCGTGCCCTTGCCGTGGATGATCGTCACGGTCTCGAGATGCGCCATGACGGCAGCGTCGATATAGTTATCGAGCACGCTTTCGGCCTCCAGCGTCTCCATGCCGCGGATATCGAGCTCGCGCGCAGCGGACGCCGTGCGCAGAATGCGCTGCGAGGGGGCAAACTGCGGCTGCTTTTTGGCAGTCGCCGCGCGCTCCGCCGCCTCAATGAGGCGGACCTCGTCGGCTTTGACCTTCATCTGCAAAACGCCTGCCTTGAGCGTCAGCGTACCGTCCTTGACAGCTGTGACCTCGGCCTGACGGCGCGTACCGGGGATCTCGACCAGGTCTCCGACCTCAATGGGCCGCGAGGGCTTGGGGATGGGCTCCGCGCTCTCGTCGCGCACGCCCGCAGCGTCGCGCGCCTGCTTGATGTTGTGCATGATCTCGGCGCGCTGGGCGTTCATCTGCTGGGCATCGAGCTTTTTCTGCTGCTTGCGCAGCGCGTCGAGCTCGCGGAACGTGTCGTCCGCGACGGACTTGGCCTCAGCCAAAAGGCGCTTGGCCTCGGCTTCGCCGCGGCTTCTCGCGTTCTCCTTTGCGCGCTCCATCTGCGTGCGGAATTCGCGCGCCTTGCGCGCGTCCTCCTCGCGCTGGGCGTAAAGGCGGTCGACCTCGGCTTTTTCTTTCTCTAACTGCTGCCTCTTCTGCTCCAGCTGCGTCAGCACGTCTTCAAAGCGGATGCTCTCGCTGTCCATCTGCGCCTTGGCTTTTTCAATGACGGCCTCGGAAAGCCCCAGCCGCTTCGAGATCGCAAAGGCATTCGACTTGCCGGGGATGCCGATGAGCAGCTTGTAGGTCGGGCAGAGCGTTTCCACGTCGAACTCGCAGCTCGCGTTCTCCACGCCCGCGGTCGTCATGGCGAAGGTCTTGAGCTCGGCGTAGTGCGTCGTCGCAGCGATCTTCGCACCCTGTGAACGCGCCTGCTCGATGACGGCGATGGCCAGTGCCGCACCCTCAACGGGGTCGGTGCCCGCGCCCAGCTCATCGAAGAGGATCAGGCAGTGCTCGTCCGCCTCGTCCAAGATCTGCACGATGTTTTTCATATGCGCCGAGAAGGTCGACAAACTCTGCTCGATGCTCTGCTCGTCGCCGATGTCGGCCAACACCGAGGAAAAGATGCTCACGGCGCTGCGGTCGTCGCAGGGGATATGCAGGCCGCACTGCGTCATCAGGCAGAGGAGGCCGAGCGTCTTTAAGCTCACGGTCTTGCCGCCGGTGTTCGGGCCTGTAATGACAAGCGTATCGAAGCTGCGGCCGAGCTCAATGTCGATGGGCACGGCCTTCGCGGGGTCGAGCAGCGGGTGGCGCGCATGGCGCAGATACACGCTGCCGTCCTTTTTGAGCTCGGGGCGCATGGCATTCATGCGGTAGCTCAGCTCGCCGCGCGCGAAAATGAGGTCGAGGTGGACGAGAATGTCATAATCCCACAGAATGTCGCGGCTGAAGCTCGCCGCCTCGCCCGAGAGGGCGTAGAGGATGCGGTCGATCTCCTTCTCCTCTTTCGCTTCGAGCTCCTTGAGCTCGTTGTTGGCCTGCACCACACCCATCGGCTCGACGAAGATCGTCGCGCCGCTCGAGGACGTGTCGTGCACGAGGCCCGGCAGCTCGCCGCGGCACTCGGCCTTCACCGGCACGACGAAGCGCCCGCCGCGCTGCGTGATCAGCGCGTCCTGCAAAACGTTCCGGTAGCTCGGGGACGAAATGATGCGCTGCAGGATCTGGCGGCCCTTGGCCGCCGCCGCGCGCTTGTGGCGGCGAATTTCCGCGAGCTCGGGCGAGGCCGCGTCGGCGATCTCGTTTTCGTCGAGGATCGCGGTCGTGATCTTCTCCTCCAGAAAGCGGTTCGGGTGCAGGGAGAGGAAGAGCTTGTCGATGACCGTCCCCTCCTCGTCCTCCTTATAATAATCCTGCACGCGGCGCACATTCGTGAGAAGCCCCGCGATGTCGAGAAGCTCCCGCGTGTTGAGCATGCCGCCGCGCTCGGCGCGGGAGAGCGCTTCGCCCACGTCGCGCACGCCGCCAAAGGCAGGGCTGCCGCGCAGCATGATCATCTTGCGCGCCGCGTCCGTCTCGTCGAGCAGGCGGTTGACCTCGCCGAAATCATCCGATGGCGTCAGCCGTCGCGCCCGCGCCTTGGCCTCCGCGCTCACCGCGTGATGCTCGAGCATCTCCAATAGCCGCGGCAGTTCCAGCACGCGGATGGATTTTTCAAACAGTTCACTCATAGTTTTCTCCGAAATTTTGATTTCGATTCGTATTTCTTTCGACAGATATTTCGTTTAGTTGTCAATTTTCATGCTTTTGTAGAAGTCCAGCGTTTTGAATCGCCGGTCAAGCTGCACCTGCGCAAACACCTCGCACGCTGCGGCAAAGCGCTTTTCCGTCTCGCCCGAGAGGGAAAACGACAGCATCCGCTTCGGCTCGGAAAACAGCACGTGGCGCATCGCCGCGAACGAGCCCGCGTCCAGCGGCAGAAGGCCGCCCCCGCCGTGGCCCGCGCACTCCCTGCACAGCAGCACGCCCTGTTGCGCGTCAAACACCGGCTCTTTCGGGTTGTGCGTGCCGCAGACGGCGCAGCCGTCGAGCAGCGGCTCGTAGCCCGAAAGAGCGAGTAACTTGAGCTCAAACGCCGCCTTGACGATGCTCTGCGGTTTTTGCAGCGTGTCGAGCGCATAGAGCGAGTTGAGCAGCAGCGATAAGATCTCCGGCACGGGCTCGTCCTCCGCCGTGACGCACTCGGTCATCTCGGCAAAATACGACGCGAGCGACAGTAGCTCAATGTCCTGCCGGATACCGTCGAACAGCGAGATCGTCGACGCCTCGTCGAGGTAGTACCAGTTCCCGCGCTGATAGAGTACGAGCTCGGAAAAGGCCAGAAGCTCGCTGCCCGCGGCGATGCGGCTTCCCTTGCGCCGCGCCCCGCGCGCCACGACCGCGATCCGCCCGAGCGAGTCGGTCAGAATATTCAATATGTAGTCGGCCTCCTTCGTCGCCGTCGCGCGAAGGACGATGCCTTTGGTCACGAGTTTTTCTGACATAAAACTCCTCTAAATTGTTTTACACCAAGGGGTGTAAAGGGTGGTTGCCTTGCAGGCGGGATGCGTTTTTCCGCGCAGAGCGCGGAGGGGGAATGCAGCGCGTGGGCGCTGCTGCCAGTCAAAGGGGGTATTCTCTTTCCAAAGAGAACACCCCCTTTGGAACCCCCAGAGAAAGACGAGGAGAGCCCCCCTCGACCCCGCACATTGGCAGTTTGTAGCTCGAAGAGCTGCGCAGCCTGCGGAATCGGGTGCGGTGTACATGGCTTCGCCATGAATCTTCTGCGATTCGCGACAACTCTCAACCGCGCCTTACTATCGTGAGGCGCGAGTGACGTTAGAACGGCGGCAGACTGCGTGCGGAATGCGGCATTGCTGGCGCTCGCCGCATTGTAGGGACTGGCAGTAGACGGAAATTAGGCTGTACTTCTACAAGATGGGCAGAGCGGCACCCGCAAGGGGTGTACCGCATCCGTAAGGCGGCAAAGCCGCCAACGGCTGCGCAACAGCGGATGATAGGAGCAAGTCAAATCGTATAGCAACGCCAACCGCGGCAACGCCGCGCGCAGGAAGTAGCAATCGGCAAGCATTGCAGCTCTTCGAGCTGCTCGCTTGCAATGGGAAACGCCTTTCTTTTGGACGGGCGACGCCCGTTTTCTTTCTCGGGAAAGAAAATGGGGGTCGCATCACGCGGCACTTGTGCCGCATTGACATTCGCACCTGTGCGAAAAAGAAAGAATTCTCTTTCGAGAAAGAGAATATCCCCCTTTCCCGCATCCCCTGCACGGTGCAGGGGAAAAATCCCTCACCCTTCAAGGGGTATCATTTACTGCCAGTAAATAAAAAATCGGCTCCCCGGTTTTCAAAAACAGCGCGAAATATCCGTTTCGCAAATCCCTCACCTCATGCTTAGCATGAGGAAAACTCCCGCGAACTATGGCTGGGAAAATTTATTACTGCTTTTTGATGCAGTCAATGAAGCTGCCGATCGCCATACCGATGCACGTACCGCTCGCCATACCGGCGGCCATGTTGTTAAAAAGCGGCTGCCCCAGTGCAAAGCCGATGCTCATGCCGATCAGCATACCAAAAATCATACAATTGCCGCTGTCATCGGTCTTCTCTTCTTTCTTATCGGACATGTTTTTCCTTCTTACTGCTCGTCGTAGCCGAAGCTTCTGATATAGTTCATATTGTCGCGCCAGTTTGTCCCACGCAGCCTGCCGCCGCGCGGGAACCCATTAAGCCATTGACGGGCGAAATGAATTCGCCCCATGGCATTCTCCGCTGACGCTCCGAATGACGCCGCGCACGCGGCGGCTTGCTCACGCTCGCAGGAAAACCGGCGTTTCCCCTCTTCTGCGCAGCTTACTGTTCGTCGTAGCCGAAGCTTCTGATATAGTTCATATTGTCGCGCCAGTTTTCCTTGACCTTGACCCAGGTCTCGAGGTAGACCTTCGTGCCCATGAAGCGCTCGATGTCCTGCCGCGCCTCGGTGGAGATCTTTTTGAGCATCGCGCCGTTCTTGCCGATGATGATGCCCTTGTGGCTGGCCTTTTCGCAGTAGATGGTCGCGTCGACCTCGATGACCTCGTCGTCGCGCTCGATGAAGCGCGTGATCTCAACGGCCGTGCCATGCGGAATCTCCTTGTCGAGGTTGCGCAGCAGCTTTTCGCGCACGATCTCGCCCACGACCTGACGGTCGGGCTGGTCGGTGGTCATGCCGTCAGGGAAGAGCTGCGGGCCCTCAGAGGCGTACTTACCGAGCTCGTTCATCAGATCGTCCAGCCCCTCGTGCGTGCGCGCGGAAATGGGGATAATGGCGTCAAACGCATACGCCTCGCTGTAGGCCGCGATGACGGCGAGCAGGTCGTCCTTTTTCTCGACAGTGTCGATCTTGTTGATGCACAAAATCGCCGGCAGATGAGAAGCCTTGATCTTTTCGATGAGCTCGGCCTCAGGGATGCCGACATGCGCCACTGGCTCAACGAGCAGCAGCACCGCGTCCACGTCCGCGATGGATTCTCGCGTGACCTTGACCATGTAGTCGCCCAGGCGGTTGCGCGCCTTGTGGAATCCAGGCGTGTCGAGCAGCACGTACTGCGTGTCGCCGCGGTTCACCACGCCGTAAATGCGGTTGCGCGTGGTCTGGGGCTTGTTCGAGACGATGGCGATCTTCTCGCCCACCAGCGCGTTGGTCAGGCTGGACTTGCCGACGTTCGGCCGTCCGCAGACAGTGATCATAGCGGTTTTCGTTTTGTTCATGATAGGTGATCCTCAACTTTCTTTTGTTCGTTGAACGTTTTTTATTCATACAGCGAAAGCTGTATTCTCTTTTTGGATGCCCAAAGGGCGCGGTGTTCTGTCCCACTGCCGTGGGGACGCGGGGCAAAGGGGGTATTCTCTTTCCAAAGAGAATACCCCCTTTGGAACCCCCAGAGAAAGGCGAGGGGTGTTCCCCTCGACCCCCGACATTGCCGGATTGGAGCTCGAAGAGCTGCACGCGCTGCGCAACAGCGGATAATAGGAGAGAGTCAAGTCGTATAGCAACACCAAACGCGGCAACGCCGCGCGCAGGCAGTTGCATTCCGGAGGCATAAAGGTTATTCGAGCCCGAAACTGCCAATCGAACGCCTTTCTTTTGGACGGTCACACCGCCCGTTTTCTTTCTCGGGAAAGAAAATGGGGGGTGTGGTCCTGCCGCCCGCAGGCGGCATTGCCCTCCGCACCTGTGCGGAATCTCACCGCTCGAGTTCGAGCAATTTCATAATTGCCTCTTCATGTTCCCGCATCTGCGCTTTCATCGGCCCCTCGTCCAGATGGTCGTAGCCCAGAAGGTGAAGCACCGAGTGCGTCACGAGGTACGCCAGCTCGCGGCGGTTGGAGTGGCCGTATTCCTTCGCCTGCGCGGCGACGTGCTCGAGCGAGATGACCATATCGCCGAGCGGGACGAGGCCCGTTCCGGGGTCGGCGTCCTCCTCACCCGGCAGCTCGCCGGGGGTAAGCTCGAACATCGGGAAACTCAGCACGTCCGTCGCGCGATCGACCTCGCGCATTTCGCGGTTGATCTCGTGGATGGTCTCGTCGTCCGTCAGCCGCACGTCGATCTCACAGGGAAAGTCCACCGCCCTCGGCGGCGAGCGCCGTGCGGATGACCTTGCGGATGAAGGCGCATTTGCTGTCGCTCACGCCGGGCACGTCCGACGTGATGGGAATATAATGTCTCTTTGCCATCACTTTTTCCTCTTTTCGTTTCGCGCGGCCTCATAGTCCGCGTAGGCCTTGATGATGCGCTGGACCATCACGTGGCGCACCACGTCCTGGTCCGTGAGCTCGCAGATGCCGATGCCCTCCACGTCTTTGAGCACGCGCACGGCCTGCTTGAGGCCGCTCATCTTGTCCGCCGGCAGGTCGATCGTCACGTCGCCGGTGATGACCATTTTTGAATTAAAGCCCATGCGCGTCAAAAACATTTTCATCTGCTCGCAGGACGTGTTCTGCGCCTCGTCCAAAATGATAAAGCTGTCGTCCAGCGTGCGGCCGCGCATATAGGCGAGCGGCGCGACCTCGATATTGCCGCGCTCTAAATATTTCTGGTACGTCTCCGCGCCGAGCATGTCGAAGAGCGCGTCGTACAGCGGGCGCAGGTACGGGTCGACCTTGCTCTGCAGATCGCCCGGCAGGAAGCCGAGGCGCTCGCCCGCCTCGACCGCGGGGCGCGTCAGGATGATACGGTTCACCTTGCGCTCTCGGAACGCTGCGACCGCCGCGGCGACGGCGAGGTACGTTTTGCCCGTACCTGCGGGGCCGATGCCGATGGTGATGGTGTTTTTCAAAACGGACTCGATGTATTTTTTCTGTCCGATGGTCTTGGGCTTGATGGGGCGGCCCTTGGAGCTGATGCAGATGACGTCCTGCGTCAGCTCGCTGATGCGGTCCTCCTGTCCCGCGCGCACGAGCGAGATCACGTAGCGCACATTCTGCTCGGTGATGGGTTCGCCGCGGTTCGAAAGCGTTAAGAGCGCGTTGAGTGCTTTCGTGGCGAGCATCGTGTCCTCGACCTCGCCGTTCACGCGCAGCTCGCCCTCGCGATTGGAAATGGTGACCTTGAATTCCGATTCGATCAGCCGCACGTTCTCATCGAATGAGCCGAACAAATTGACCGCCTGCTCCATGCGTTCGATGCTGATGCGCTGTTCCATGCTGTGTTTCCTCCTGAAAAAGTGTTGACGCCGGCCGGTCGCGGCTGACGGTGTTATCCTTCACTGACGGCAATGGGCACCTCTTTTCCGATCTGCTCCTCACACTCGGCGGAGAGCGTCACGACGAGGGTGTCGCCCTCCACAGCGGTCGAAAAGCGCCGTTGCGTCACGCTGCCAGTCTCCCCCAAGAGGGCGGCAAGATACGTTTCGAGCATGTCTTTTCCCTGCGCCTCCGCGTCGGCGCGGGAACGTGGTGTTACTTCCAATTCGTAGGGCAGCAGCGTTTCCGTCTCCCATGTGACGGGCAGGGCAAAAAGGCCAAAAAGCGTCCATTGTGTTTGATTCTTTATTTTATCACAATCAACATTGCAAATGCTACTCCCTTTTGCACCAATTTTCAACCGATTCTCGCCCCAAATCAAGGTATGGCTGCGCTTTTCTTTTCCGGTGTAAACCTTCTTTTCATACGTGAGCGGCACGCGGACGGTGAGGTCGTACCATGTCCGTGCCCAGACTTCGCCCTTGCCCGCTAAAAAGCGCGTCGTCACGCTCGGCTTTTCTGTGCCGCCCGTGTCCACCACACCCGCGATCAAAAGCTGGCCCTGCTGTACGCTCGTGCCGGGCAGGACTCTTTTCTCCCCATCCAGCGCGCGGACCTTGGTGATAAGGCCCGGCTTTGCCGCGATGACGTTCGTCGGCTCGCTCTCGTTTACCCGCTCGGGTGCGCGCACGCGCTCGCGCACCTGCACATAGGCCTTGCAGCCGCGCACGTTGACCGCCACCCAGCAGAGGTCCTTGAGCTCCGGCAAAACGCGGTTGCAGATATCCTGCGAGCGGAACGAGTAGATGAACGTTCCGCGGTGGACGCCGTGCTCGCGCAGGGCATGCAAAATCGTCTCAGTCGGGACGGTCTCGTTGCCCGTGACCTCAAAATCCCAGATGAAAAGCGAGTTGACGAGCAGCAGCGCCGCACACAGAATGCCGCCGGCGAACAGTGCGTGGCGTCGGCGCAGGCGCGCGAAGAAAAACGGCGTGCCCGCCGTGCGCTCGATAGATACCTCCGCCCCGCAGCCCTCGGCGGCACGGCGCAGCGCGCGCAGGTCGCCGCGTGCCACGCAGAACGACAGCGCCGTATCGTCGATCCACCTGACGTCCCAGAATTCGATGCCCCGCGCGGAGCAGAGGTTCAGCATCCGCTCGGGGTACGCGCTCTTTGCGCGCACGCATACACTGCCGCGCAGCAGCTTGACGGCTTTTTTCAGCATAGCTCCCTCATCTCACATATTCCACGGCGTCGATCTTGCCGAAGATGCGCACCTCGCTGTCGGTCATGCTGCGCAGCGTCAAATTCTGCCCGCGCACGCGCAGGATGAGCGAGCCCGCCCCCACGTCGATCTGCTCTGTTCCGTAGGATAAGATCCCGCTGTGTCCCTCCAGAAAGAGCTGCCGGTCGCCCAGCATCTCCACATGGCACAGCCCCGCCACGATGTCTGCCGGCAGGTCAAAGAGCTCTGCCATGCGCGCCAGCATGCGCTGCGGCCGTTCGTTTCGTTCCATCGTCCATCTCCCCTTTGGGCAAAGCCTATGCGCCCTTTCGCGCGGATTTGCCTGTCCCAGGCGGGCAAGTTCGGCTTGCCCCGCGCATAGACTCGTCTGGAAGGTCAGGTGATGGCATGAAAATAAGAGACCGTTTGCCGCTTCTGGCGGTGCTGTGCTGCTTTTCCGCACTGCTGCTGTTGCCGGAGGTCAGCGCACAGGCGGCGCGGGACGCGATGCTGCTCTGCGCGCAGACGCTTATCCCGTCGCTGTTTCCGTTTTTCGTGCTCTCGTCGCTGCTCATCGCCTGCGGCGCGTCGGAGCTGCTCTCTGCGCTTTTGTCGCCGCTGATGCGGCCGCTGTTCGGTCTTTCGGGTACGGGCGCGGCCGCACTGGCGCTGGGCCTTTGCGGCGGCTACCCCGTCGGCGCGCGGACAGCTGCCGAGCTTGTGGAAAACGGTGTGCTGTCGCGAGACGAGGGCGAGCGGCTGCTCGCCTTCTGCAACAACGCGGGCCAGGGATTTCTGCTCGGCGTGTGCGGCGCGGGCGTGTTTTCGTCGAGCCGCGCGGGCGCGGCGCTGTACCTCATCCACGTCGCCGCGGCGCTCTGCGCAGGTCTTCTCACCTGCCGCGCGTTGCCGCCGGTGCCGCATGGAACATATCCGCACAAAAGCGCAAAAGCGCAGCATCTTTCCACAGCCTTTCCCGCGGCGGTGCAGAACGCGCTGACGGGATGCCTCAATGTGAGCGCGTTCGTCGTGTTTTTCACGGTGCTTGCGCGGCTGTTGCTGCACTTTCTGCCGGAGGCCTTCGCCTCATCGCTCCCCTGCGCGCTGCTGCTTGGATTTTTAGAGCTCACGAGCGGCGTGCTGTCGCTTCCCTGCTCGCGCGCGGGTTTTCTTTCCTGTGCGGCGCTGCTCGGCTGGGGCGGGATGAGCGTCCACTTTCAAACGCGCAGCATGCTCGCGGCCACTCCCCTCTCCGCGCGGTATTATCTCAAGGGAAAGGCGCTGCAAGCGCTGCTGTCGCTGCTTCTTGCCCTGCCCGCGCTGCCGTTTCTGTTTCCCTGACGCTCACGGCTCCGCCCCTGTGATGGCGCTCGCCACCTGCGAGACCACGTCCGCCACCGCGTCGTCGAAAAGGTGCATATACACCGCGCTCGTCACGGATGTTGAGCTGTGCCCCAGCGCCTTCGAGATGCTGAACATCGGCACATTCTATCTGTTGGCGACGCTCGCAAAGCTGTGGCGCAGCCCGTGGAGCGAGATCGGCGGGAGGCCCTGCGCGGCGATGAACTGCGCGATGCGCTGGCACAGAACGTCCGGCTGATAAGGCTTTCCCGCCTCGTTGACGGCGACGTAGCCCTCGGGGTTTTAGGGTCCTGCTTCCGCCGCCTTTCCCAGTCGCGGTACAGTCGTTTGAGCAGCGCAGCCAGTCCTCCACAAAAACGTTCCTGGGCGCGCTCATGCCGCCGAGCAGCTGCGCGCGGCGGTACTCGGCGATGACCTGCTCGGCCTGCTCCATCGTGGGATAGGTGCGCGTGCGGCGCACGCGCCTGCCGTTTTCGCCGTCGCAGTAGAGCGAGACACAGGAAAGGTGGTTCCTGTCGTCATACGACAGGTTCCGTTTGAGCGTTTTTCTCATGCGTCTTCCTCTTTCCGTCGTTATGATCTTTTCTACATTTTGTGCAGAAAATAAATAAATATCCCCCGGCCTAGCCGGGGGTATTTCCTTAGACGGGCGAAGCCCTATGTTACCAGCCACGCCTCATGCGGCGTTGGTACGATCTGACATCTGCATAGGCTTGTTACCAGCAGCCCGTAAACGGGCTTAGAAGTTGCCCATCGTCAGTTGTTCGCCCATCCTATCTTCCTCTAATTGATTCCGGATGTACTCTTCTATTTTCTTCGCATTCTTCCCCACGGTGTCCACGTAGTATCCGCGACACCAAAATTCGCGGTTTCTGTACTTGTACTTGAGATTTGGGAACTGTTCGTAGATCATCAGCGAGCTTTTTGCCTTTCAGGTATCCCACAAAGCTCGAAACCGCAATTTTGGGCGGGATCTCAAGGAGCATGTGAATATGATCCGGACATACTTCCGCCTCTACGATATTCACCTTTTTCCATTCGCATAACTGCCGCAGTATTTTCCCAATCTCCCTGCGTTTTTCGCCGAAGAACACTTTGCGCCGATACTTCGGCGCAAAATACGATAATGGTATTTGCAATTCCACTTCGTATGCGCTAAACTGTTCGTGTCATTCATTCTTGAGTGACCTCCCTTTGTTTTGTAGTTTGCAGTTGCCAGACCGCATCTCTACTATAACAGAGGGAGTTTTATTTTTCCTCATCGGCAGCAGCCTCTTTTGAACCACTCGCCCAGCGAGTGGTTTTCGGGATACAAAAAACACCGCTGCATGAGCAGCGGTGTTTTTTAGCGAATAAAATCAGGCGTTCTTCGCGATCTCGACGAGCTTGGTGAAAGCGACGGGATCGTTGATGGCCATCTCGCTGAGCATCTTGCGGTTGATCTCGATGCCGGCGGTCTTCAGGCCGTGCATGAACGTGGAGTAGTTCATGCCGTTGAGCTTGCAGGCTGCGGAGATACGGGTGATCCACAGGGAGCGGAAGTCTCTCTTCTTCAGGCGGCGGCCGACATAAGCGTAGGTCAGGGACTTCATGACCTGCTCGTTGGCCATCTTGAAGTGGCGGGATTTGTTTCCCCAGTAGCCCTTGGCGAGCTTGAGGGTCTTGTTTCTTCTCTTGCGCGTCATCATCGCGCCTTTAACACGTGCCATATTGTATAAGCCTCCTTAAAGCGTATCGTTGTAAATTATTTGTAGGGGATCATCTTGCGGATCGTGCTGGCAGTGGTCTTGTCAGCATAGCCGCCCTGACGCAGACGACGCGTACGCTTGGTGGGCTTCTTGGTCAGGATGTGGCTCTTGAAAGCCTTGGCGACCTTGACCTTACCGGACTTGGTCAGATTGAATCTCTTTTTGGAACCGCTGTGGGTTTTCAGCTTGGGCATAGTAGTTTCTCCTTTTCGTATTTGTAGTGGCGCTCAAAGTTACTTTCCCGCCTTGGGGGAAAGGAAGATCGACATGCTGCGGCCTTCCATTTTCGGCTCTTTATCCAGGTTGGCGACCTCGGCGACGGACTCTGCAAAGCGCACAAGAAGATCGCGGCCGATGTCCGTGTGTGCCATCTCGCGGCCGCGGAAGCGGACAGAGACCTTGACACGGTTGCCGTCGGCAATGAATTTCTGGGCGTTTTTGAGCTTGGTGTTAAAATCGCCCACGTCGATACCGGGGGACATGCGCACTTCTTTGATCTCGACGACATGCTGGTTCTTTCTGGCTTCCTTTTCGCGCTTGCCCTGTTCAAAGCGGAACTTGCCGTAGTCCATGAGCTTGCACACAGGCGGCTTGGCCTGCGGCGAGATCTTGACTAAGTCAAGCCCCTGCTCGTCGGCGATGTGCTGCGCCTGCGCGGCAGACATGATGCCGAGCTGCTCGCCGGTCGCACTGATGAGACGGATCTCGCTGTCCCGGATCTCTTCGTTGATCTGATGCACGTTGCTGCTAATACCGAAGCACCTCCGTTTTTCATAAAGAATTTGGCAAACAAAAAACGAGCACAGAACATTCTGCACCCGTACCATGACACAAAAAAGCCCGAAGGCTTTGTTTTCCACGATTGACCCCTTCGCTTTGCTGGGGGTGAGAACGAATGCACCGCTCTTCTTTGTTTTGCTTAAGTAGTATATGCTCTATTTTCCGGTTTGTCAACAACAATTTGCCCGAAAAAGTGAAAATCCCACGGTATATTTTTACTTTTGCCCGTCAACACTATGTCTGCAAGCAAGAAAAGCGAAAGGAGGCGAGCACATGAAGGAGCGCAATAATCAGAACAAGAACCAGAATCAGGAAAACACCAATCAGAACCAGAACGGCAACCAGAATCAGAACAACCAGAATAAGAACAACCGCTGATCGTACTCAAGAGCGCAGGGCTCCGGAAATTCCGGGGCCCTGCACCTTTATAGAACCTTAATCCCGCGGCCCTTGCGCGGCGAAGCGTTTCGTGCTATCATTTTATTTAAAATGAGGTATTATCCCGCTTACATTTCAGAAAGGCGCACCATGCTCGACTCTCTTTCTCTCTGGCTGCACGAAACCCCGCTCGGCGAAACGCTGCTCACCATGCTCATCTCGATGCTCCCCGTCGTGGAGCTGCGCGGCGGCCTGCCCGCGGGCGTTGCGATGGGGCTGCCGATCCCCGTGGCGTTTGCCGCGTCGCTCGTCGGCAACATGATCCCTGTGCCGTTTATCATTTTATTTGTCCGCCCGCTGTTCCAATGGGTGCGCATCCATATTCCAAAGCTTGAGGGCTTCATCTCGCACCTTGAAGCGCGCGCCGAGGCGAAAAGCGCCGACGTGCTCCGCTACCAGACGTGGGGGCTTTTGATCTTCGTCGCCATCCCGCTGCCGGGCACCGGCGCGTGGACGGGCGCGCTGATCGCCGCCGTACTCAACATGCGCCTAAAGCGCGCCGTGCCGGTCATCTTCCTCGGCGTCATCATCGCGGGCTGCATCATCACGCTGCTGACGCACGGGGTCACGCTTTTGTTCTAAAGGAAAGAGCGCGCAGGCGCTCTTTTTTGTTTCTTTTTGTCTCCAAACTGCAACCTTTTTGTAACGACTTTCGTCTAAAGTCATGTTACCATCCATATCGCCGCAGACTGTGCGGCAAACATCGGAAAGGAGAATTCCATATGAAAAAACATCTTCAGTGCGGCCTCACTGCCGCGCTGACCCTCGCGCTGCTCCTGACCGCCTGCGGGCAGAAGGAGGCGGACGCAAACGACACCCCGCCTGACGCGCAGGCGGGCAGCCTGTATGAAGACTTCTTCACCGGCGACGTCACCGTGACGGCGAATCTCATCAACGCCGGCGTCGAGGCGACGACCGCCTCGTTCCGCGCGCCCGACGTCTACGCCACCAAGGGCGTCGACGGCTCGGACATGGACTGGACAATCACCCGTTTCGCCCTGCTCGACCTGGACGGCGACGGCGCAGACGAGCTGGTGCTCGCTATCGACTACAGCGGCGAGGAGGAATACGTCATCCTCACTGCTACGACGGCGCGGTTTACGCCAACCAGATCGTCTACCGCGGCTTTTTGTCACCAAAGGCCGACGGCACGTTCGAATGGTCGAACGGCGCCTTCGACAACGGCGCATCCCGCGCCCGCTTTGAAAATGGCGTGTTGGTCTATGACGATTTTGCTGCCATGTCCGAAGGCAGTGATGGAAATGCTGTTTACACGCTGAATGGCGAGAGCATTGATGAAGCTGCGTTCAGCGCGTTTCTTGACGAGCAAGCCGCCAAAGACGATCTCGCGTGGACGGAGTTTTCTGTCGATGCGGTGGACGCCGCACTGGCGGGGTAAATATTTCCCTGCGCTGCGCAGGGGGGCGAATAAAGGGGCTCTGCCCCTTGACCCCGCCATTGCAAGCGAGCAGCTCGAAGAGATGCGGCGCTTGCCGATTGCACTTCCCTGCGCGCGGCGTTGCCGCGTTGGGTGTTGCGATACGATTTGATTTGCTCCTACTATCCGCTGTTGCGCAGCCGTTGGCGGCTTTGGCGCCTTACGGATGCGGTACACCCCTGCGGGTGCCGCTCTGCCCATCTTGTAGAAGTGCGCAGTAATCTCCGTCTACCGAGGCACTACTCAATGCGGCGAGCGAAGCAATGCCGCTATTTCGCACGCAGTCTGCCGCCAAGCAAACGTCACTCGCGCCTCACGATAGTAAGGCGCAGTTGCAAGCGGTAACGACTCGCAGGGATTCATGGCGAAGCCATGTACACCGCACCTGATTGCGCAGCGCGTGCAGCTATTCAAGCTGCAAACTGCCAATGTTGGGGGTCGAGGGGGGCTCCCCTCGTCCTTTCTCTTGGGGGTGTAAGGGGGATATTCTCTTTCGAGAAAGAGAATATCCCCCTTTCCCGCGTCCCCCACACGGTGTGGGGGATAATAGAGTGCGCCCTGCGGGCGCAAAAAAAGAAGCACCCTTTCGGGTGCTCCCTTTTTATTCAACAGTGACAGATTTCGCAAGATTGCGAGGCTTATCAATATCACACCCGCGCTGGAGCGCGATATAATACGCCAACAGCTGCAGCGGCACAACGCCGAGCGACGGCAGCAGCATCTGCGCCGTATCGGGGATCGTGATAACATTTTCGACGGTCTTCGCCATCTCGCCGCGATGGCTCTCGGTCGCAAGCGCGAGAACGTCCGCACCGCGGGCCTTGACCTCGACCACGTTGCTCATGGCCTTGTCGAAAAGCGGGGCGTAGGTGCCGAGCGCGATAACGAGCGTGCCGTCCTCGATGAGCGAGATCGTGCCGTGCTTGAGCTCGCCGGAGGCGTAGGCCTCGGAATGGATGTAGCTGATCTCCTTGAGCTTGAGCGAGCCTCGAGTCCGAGCGCATAGTCGAGGTTGCGTCCGATGAAGAAGACAGAATTGTGGTTGAAATACTGGGAAGCGTACTTGGGGATGGCCTCGCAGCTCTCGCTCGCGAGGAACTGCTCCATCTTCTCCGGCAGCTTCTGAAGCTCTGCGACCGCCTCGTTGTACTCCTCCTTTTTCACCGTGCCGAGCGCCTCGCCAAACGCAAGGCCGATCATGTCGAGCACTGCGAGCTGCGTGGAATAGGCCTTCGTCGTCGCGACGGCGATCTCGGGGCCCGCCCAGGTGTAGAGCACGTCATCCGACTCACGCGCGATGGACGAACCGACCACGTTGACGATGGAGAGGATGTAGCCGCCGCGCTTTTTCGCCTCGCGCAGCGCGGCCATGGTATCGAGCGTTTCGCCCGACTGGGAGATCACGATGACGAGCGACTTATCGTCCACGATGGGGTCGCTGTAGCGGAATTCGGACGCGAGCACGACCTCGACATTGCGGCGCAGCAGATGCTCGAGATTGTACTTGCCGATCATGCCGACGTGGTACGAAGAGCCGCAGGCCACGATGAAAATGCGGGTAAATTCACGCATCTTCTCAACGGGGAGCTTGAGATCGTCGAAGATGACCCTGCCGTCCTTGATGCGCGGGGAGATCGCGCGGCGCAGCGCCTCGGGCTGCTCCATGATCTCCTTGAGCATGAAGTGCTGGTAGCCGCCCTTTTCCGCGGCGGAGACCTCCCAGTCGATGGTAAAGTGCTTCTTTTCGACCTTCTGCTCCAGCGCGTCGTAGACCTCGATGCCCTCGCGCGTCAGCACGGCGACCTCGCCGTCTTCCATGTAGGCGACGTCGCGCGTGTGCTTGATGATGGCCGTCACGTCGGAGGCGAGGAAGTTGCAGCCCTTGCCGTAGCCGAGCAGCAGCGGCGCGTCCTTGCGCGCGGCGATGATGCGGTCCGGGCAGTCGGCGCAGAGCATACCGAGGGCGTAGGCACCCTCGATGCGGCGCAGCACGCGGCCCACGGCCTCTAAAGTCGTGACACTCGTTGTAGTAGAATTCCAGCAGCTGCGCCACGACCTCAGTATCGGTCTCGGACTTGAACCGGATGCCCTGACCGATCAGAAATTCCTTGATCTCGACGTAGTTTTCGATGATGCCGTTGTGGATGACGGCGAACTTGCCGTTCTCGCTCACGTGGGGGTGAGAGTTGATGATGTTCGGCGCGCCGTGCGTCGCCCAGCGGGTGTGACCAAGGCCGATGCAGCCCTCGAGATCCGCGCCGCCGTGGATCTGTTCGCTGAGGACCTTGAGCCGGCCCACCGCTTTTTCGACCTGCAGCTTTCCCTGCGCCGAGATGACGGCCACGCCCGCGGAGTCATACCCGCGGTATTCCAGATGCGCGAGCCCGTCCAGCAGGATGGGGGCCGCCTGTTCCTGACCAATGAATCCAACGATTCCGCACATATGATAACATTCTCCTTTTGATGATTTTTGAAAAATGGGCAAAATACCCCTTTGCGGCGCAAAGCCGCTTCTTCAAAAGGACAAATGCGCAGTCATTTGTCGCTTTTCCCGTGGTCACAGCCCCTTTGTTCTGCGGTCGCCCGCATGTTTGCCGGCTGTGTGCGCGCCCACGGGCACGGGGAAGCATCCGCCGAAATTTCGATCCTCTTCCCACCTCGTCGTCCCGCCAAAGGCGGGCGCTGGCGCTTATGATGGAGAAACTCCATAGCTCCTTTCACTTCTGCGTTTTTTTAATATATTTCAAACCGGACTTCTCCGGATGAAAGCGGTTATTTCGCCCCTCCGCGGGGCAAACTCCCAAAAAGGGAGGATGACTATGGCTACTGCTTTTATCCGCACGATCGTGCTCTATTTTCTCATCATGGTCGGGCTGCGCCTTCTCGGCAAGCGGCAGATCGGCGAGCTCGAGCCCATCGAGCTCGTGCTCACGCTGCTCATTTCGGACCTTGCCGCCGTGCCGATGCAGGATTTCGGCATCCCGCTTTTAAACGGCGTCATCCCGATCGTGACGCTCTTGCTGCTCTCGATGCTGCTCTCGTGGGGGAGCGTGCGCTCCATCCGCCTGCGGCGGCTGATCTGCGGCAGCCCGACGGCGCTCATTTTAGATGGCAAGGTGCAGCAGGACGCAATGCGCCACAACCGCTTCACGCTCGACGAGCTCATCGAGGAACTCCGCTCTCAGGGCGTGACGGACCTCACAAGCGTCAAATACGCGGTGCTCGAAACCGACGGGCAGCTCTCTGTCCTCCTCTATCCCGACGAGCAGCCCGCAACGCCTAAACAGCTGGGAAAGCCCGTCAAGGACGACACCTTCCTCCCGCACATCTTCATCAACGACGGGCGGGTGATGGGCGAAAACCTTTCGCTCGCGGGTCTGGATGCCGCGTGGCTCGACAAAACCGTGCGCGCGCAGGGCTACCACGCCCCGTCGGAGATTTTTCTGCTCTCGCTCGACGGCGCGGGCAAAATTCTGTGCATCGGAAAGGACAGTGCCAAATGAAGCGATTTTTCTGGATCCCGTTCTGCCTGCTGCTCGCGCTCTTTGGCGCGGCGCTCTTGAATGCCGCCGTCGCCGACGGCTTAGTTACAGACTGGTGCGCGGAGCTCGACAAATTGCAGGACACCGCGCAGGCGGAGAACTGGGACAGCGTGCGCGATGATCTCTCCGCGCTTCACGAAAGCTGGGACGCGCACGCGACGTATTTCCACATCATTTTGCAGCACGACGAGCTCAACGAGGTCGAATCCCTGCTTGCCCGCGCGGACAGCTTCGCCTTCGAGCAGGACGAGGGCGAATTTCGCGCGTGTGTCGCGGAGCTCAAATCGCAGCTTTTGGTGCTGTCGGAAATGCAGGAAATTTCGATTCAGAACATTTTATAGCTCACTTGCCCTCGAGCAGCTTGTTGAGTTCCTTCATAAACGTGTCGATGTCCTTGAACTGGCGGTAGACCGAGGCAAAGCGCACGTAGGCCACCTCGTCCACGGCGCGCAGCTTGTCCATGACGAGCTCGCCGATGTACTCGGTGCTGACCTCGCGCTCAAGAGAGTTCTGCAGCGTCTGCTCGATCTCGTCTGCCTTCTGCTCGAGCACCTCAAAGGGAACGGGGCGCTTTTCACATGCGCGGATCATGCCGTTCAAGACCTTGCGCTTGTCAAAGCTCTGGCGGCTGCCGTCCTTTTTGATGACGACCATCGGCAGGCTCTCCACCGTCTCATAGGTGGTGAAGCGCTTGGCACACGAGAGGCACTCGCGCCGGCGGCGGATGCTGCTGCCCTCTTCGGCAGGGCGGGAATCAATGACCTTGCTCTCTTTGTATCCGCAATAGGGACATTTCATCGTGCAGAACCTCTTTTCTCATCTTAGTCAGAGAGAGTATAGCATACTTTCTTTCGGGATGGTAGACATAATTTGCATTTTTTCACAGGATGGGCGAATTTTTCTCATTCACGCGATAGATCACGCACTTTCTCCCGTCGACCGTTCCGATGCGGGCAAGGCAGAAGAGCTCCGGCAGCGGGAACGGCGCGCTCTCGCTGTACGGCAGCGCCAGCAGCTTCCCGCGCTTCTCCTCGCGCACCATCGCGCCGGATAACAGTGAGAGCGCGCAGTCGAGCCGCGCCGAGCGGAAAAACGAGCCGCGCGGCAATGCTTTCCAGTCCCCCACCGCTCTCCCCTCCTGTCGGCACAAAATAAAGAGCCTGTGCTATTTCTATGCACAAGCTCTTTTCTTTATGTAGGGATTTTACTGCACGCTGTAATTGCCGCGTACGAGCAGCTTTGTGCTGTTTGCGCTCGCCTGCACGCCGCGGCTGTCGACCGTCGCCATGTAAAGGTGATTCTTCTGCAAACCGAGGCCGCCCGCAAGCGCCGCGCCCGACGTCTCGTCGATGAGGCCCGGGGTGCTCGCCGCTACGCACACGCCGCTGCCGGTGCGCAGCATCGCCTCGCAGCCGACGCCCATGTACAGGATCTGCCCCTGATTCAGCGTCACGACCGTAAAACTCGCCGCCGTGCCGCCGGAGGCGTTTCCGCTCGACGCACCGTACTTCTGCTCGAAAGCCTGAGTCTCTCTCTTCACCTGCTCGGTGAGCTTACTCGAGAGCGTCTGTTCGCGCGAGGCGGTCTTCTTTTCCACCTCGGAGAGGATCTGCGGCAGGAATTTTTCGTTTAAGTAGCTCAGCGTCACGAGCGGGTCGCTGCTCGTGCCCGCGCCGCCGGTCGCGGCGACGGTCAGCGTCAGCACCGTCGCGCTCACCAGAAGCAGTCCCACCAGACGGGCAAAGGCGTTGTTTCTCTTTTTCATGCTGTATTCCTCATTTTCTCCCCGGCGCGCACTCTTTCCGTACGCGCCGGAGGGGTTAGACCAACTGTGTGTTTTGCAGGCCGAAGCTCACGGCGATGGCCGCGTCGATGCGCTCCATCAGCTCGCCGTCCACGCGCCCCATGCGCTCGCGCAGGCGCCGCTTGTCGAGCGTGCGGATCTGCTCGAGCAGCACCACGCTGTCGCGCGGCAGGCCGTAGTCCGGCGCGGAGAGCGCGATATGCGTCGGCAGCTTCGCCTTGTTCGTCTGGGAGGTGATGGCCGCGGCGATCACCGTCGGGCTGTAGCGGTTGCCGGTGTCGTTCTGCACGATGAGCACCGGACGCACGCCGCCCTGTTCGCTTCCGACCACGGGCGAGAGATCGGCGTAATAAATATCGCCGCGTTTCACATTGATATCCACTTAGCTATTCACACTCCGAGCGGAAGAAAGTACCCTTGCCTTTGTCAGGGGCCAATTTCATTCTCCCACGCGGGGGCGGAATTTATACGGGGGCTCGCAACTTTCCCCGTCTTTCTGCCCCCAGTCCATCGTATGCTGAGGACAGATGCCGCGTGCTTTTCTTAAAGCGGCTGCAAATTCTTGTCGACGGACACGCCGTTTAAGCGATAGACGCGCGGCACACGCTTGCTGACCGCGCACATCAGCTCATAGGGGATGGTATCGCAGAGCGCAGCATCGTCCGCGCAGAGGATGTGCTCGCCGAAGATCTCGACCTCGTCGCCGGACTTCACCTGCGGGAGGTCGGTCACGTCGATCATGCACATAGCCATGCAGAGATGCGCCCGACCTGCTTGGCGCGGCCATAGGGCGTGAGCACTTCGATCTGATTCGAGAGCGCGCGGTGCAGGCCGTCGGCGTAGCCGATGGGCAGCACCGCGATGCGGCTGGGCCGCTGCGTAAAGTATGTGCGCCCGTAGCTGATGGGCTCGCCCGCAGCGAAGTCCTTGATCGTCGCCACACGCGTTTTGAGCGTCATGACAGGCTTCATGCCCATCCGCTCGGCAAGGTCGCCCGTGCCGTAGAGAATGATGCCGCAGCGCACCATGTCCCACGCCCACTCGGGGTAGCTGGCGATGCCGCCGGCGTTGCAGCAGTGGTGCAGGCGGAATCGGAAATTGCCCTGCGTTTCCACGGCGTCGATCATGCGCAGGAAGCGGTTGTGCTGGACCTTTGTAAATTCCACGCACTCGTCCGCCGCCTCGTCTCTAACGCAGAAGTGCGTAAACACGCCCTCCACGTCCAGCCCCGGAAGCGTGAGGATCTTCAGAATGTCGCGCAGGCTCGCGTCGAAGTGCGCGTCGTCGCACTGGAAGCCGAGGCGGCCCATGCCGGTGTCGAGCTTGATGTGGACCTTCATCGTTCCGCCCGCGCGGACCGCGGCGGAGGAATAAGCCTCGGCGATGGCGAGGTTCGGCACGGCCTGCGTCATGTCGTTTTTCAGGATGCGCCCGGCCTGATCGGCGGGCGTGAAGCCCAGCATCAGGATGGGGAGCGTGATCCCGTTCACGCGCAGCTCCTCGCACTCGTCGAGGTTCGACACGGCGAGATAGCCCGCGCCGAGCCTTTCAAGATGCTTCGCCACGCGCACCGCGCCGTGACCGTAGGCATCCGCCTTGACCACGCCGAGGAGCTTCGCCTTCGGTCCGACCTGACGGCGAATGGTCTCAAAATTATGGGTGAGGTTATCCAAGCTGATCTCCGCCCATGTGCGCTTCAGTGTACTCTCCATATAAGTTCACTGCTTTCCTTCCAAGTGTAACGCAAGGCGTTCCGCGCGGCAGGGAGAAACGCTCAGCCGCCGGCTTCGCTTTCGTCCGCCGCTATTGTATCACAAAAAGCAAAGCTCGTAAACTCCATATATGCGGTAATTTTATCCTTTTCCGCGATCTCCGCGCGCAGCGGCGCGTCATCCGCGCCGAACCAGAGCGTACATTGGATCGTTTCGCCGCCCGCCTCGCTCTCGAAGCACAGCCGCAGGGCGCGGACCGTCCCGCCGCCGTATTCGATCTCCTCCTCGCTGCGCTCGGTCAGCCAGCCCTCCCCGGCGGCGCGGAGCGCGAGGGGCACGCAGGTCACGGCGCTGACGCCGCCCGGCGTCCCGCCCGCGTCGAGCACAAGGCCGTCGTATTCGAGCTTGAGCGTATCGGCGGCGAGGTGCGCCGTCACGCCCGCGAGCAGCTCCGGCGCGAGGACGGTGACCTTTGTCTCCTCCGCGTCGGCGTCGAAGCGGAGCGTATAGCGCACGTTCTCCTCCTCGCCCGCAAGCTCGACCGCGGCGGCAGCCGTGTAGGATGTGAGCGCGGCATAGCGCTCCTGCACCGTCTCCGCGCGGGAGGCGGTCTCCTTCGTGCGGCAGGCGGTGAGCGGGAGCAGGAACAGAGCGCTGAGCAGCAGCGCGGCGAGCTTTTTCATAGGGCGGCCTCCATGCAGAATGATCTTCTCATACCTATGCCGCGCGCCCGCCGCCTATGTCCGCCCGCGGCGGAAAAGAGTTGCCCTTTGGCGAGAAGTGTGTCATAATGGCGGCAGACTCGCAAGCATCGGAGGTATCCCATGAAAAAGAAACTATTGTCCCTCGTCTGCGCGCTCGCGCTGACGATCTCTCTGCTCCCCGCCGCACAGGCGCTGGAGGGCGAAGGCACGCGCGCTGCGGAGGCTCTCGCGTCCCTCGGTCTTGTGACCGGCACCGGAGCGGGCTACGCCGCCGGGGGCGCCGCGACGCAGGAGCAGGCCGCCGCGCTGCTCGTGCGCCTGCTCGGTGCGGAGAAAACCGCAAAGGCCGACCGCCGCAGCTGCGGCTGGGCGGGTATTCCCTCTTGGGCGCGGAGCGCAGTGAACTACTGCGCCTTTCATGACCTGATCGACTGGAGCGAATACCGCGCCGGCGGCGCGCTGGATGCAGAGCTTTGGTGCGCCATGCTGCTGCGCGCGCTCGGCTGCGGCTCCGAGCTGGGAAGCAGCACGGCGCGGACCGCGCTGCGCATCGGCTTGATCTCCCGTCCGCTCGAGGGCACGCTCACGCGTGGCGATCTCTTTGAAACGGCGCTCGCCGCGCTGACCTATCCCGCGAAGGACGGCGGCACGCTGCTCGACGGTCTGCTCGCGAAGGGGCTCTGCACCGCTGCGGCCGTCGAAGCGCTCGGTCTGCGCCGCGAGACGCTGACCGCCCGCGAGGCCGCCGACCGCCACCTCTCCGCCATTCTCTGCCTTGACCTTTTCGCGGACGAGGAGGCCATCGAGGCCGATGAACCGACCGCCAACGCCAGCGCCTTCCTCATCTCGCCGGACGGTCTTGCCGTGACGAACTACCACTCCATCGACGGCGCGATCAGCGGGCGCGCGACGCTCATCACGGGCGAAGTGTGCGCGATTGAGCGCGTGATCTACTACGACGCCGACATCGACCTTGCCGTTATCCGCATCGCGCGCACGACCGCAGAGGGCGAGACCGTTCCGCGCTTTCACGCCATCGCGCCCGCGGGCGCGAAGGAGGTGCGCATGGGCGACACGGTCTACGCGCTCGGCAATCCGCTGGGGTTGGGTCTCGCCATGAGCCGGGGCATCGTGAGCGCCACGGCGCACAAGGCCGATCTCTCGACGCTGCCCTGCATCGTCAGCGACGCGACCATCTCGCGCGGCTCGAGCGGCGGCGCGCTGCTCAACGAATACGGCCGCGCCGTCGCCGTCACGACCGGAGCGTACGTTTACGGCAACAATATGTACCTCTGTGTGCCGCTCGATCCGGTGCTGGAGGCCGACCTCACCGGCGAGGGCATGACGCTGCAGGAGGTGCTTGACGCCGTGACCGCGGCGCGCGAGGCCGCCGCGGCGGCTGCCGAAGCGGGCGAATCACGCTAAGCTCAAAAGGACGCTGCCCAGCGGGCAGCGTCCTTTGTTGTGTTTTTCGGTGTTACTTTCTCTTGTAGCCGCGGTTGAGACGCATCTCAAGGGCGTCAAGCTCCTCGTAGAGCTCCTCGGGCACCTTGCCGATCTTCTCGTAGTAGGCGCGGGCGTCGGAGCACTCCTGCAGCCAAAGGTCACGGTCGACGGAGAGCAGGCGGCGCATATCGTACATGGACATCTCAAGGCCCTCCATGTCGATGTCGTGGGTGTTGGGCTCGTAGCCGAGCGCGGTCTCCGCCGCGCCGATCTCATCGTCCGCGCGGGAGATGATCCACTGCAGCACGCGCATATTGTCGCCGAAGCCGGGCCAGGCGAAGTGACCCTCGTCGTCGGTGCGGAACCAGTTGACGTTGAAGATCTTGGGCGGGTGCGGGATCTTCTTGCCCATATCCAGCCAGTGCTGCCAGTAGTCGCCCATGTGGTAGCCGCAGAAGGGCAGCATCGCCATGGGGTCGCGGCGCACGACGCCGACTTGACCGGTCGCGGCGGCGGTGGTCTCCGACGCCATGATGGAGCCGACGAACACACCGTGCTGCCAGTTGAAGGACTGGTAGACCAGCGGCGCGGTCTTGGCGCGGCGGCCGCCGAAGATGATGGCGCTGATGGGCACACCCTCGGGATTGTCGAACTCGGGGCTGAGGCAGGGGCAGTTGCGGGCGGGCGCGGTGAAGCGGCTGTTGGGATGCGCCGCCTTTTCGGGGCTCTGCGGCGTCCAGGGACGGCCGCGCCAGTCGATCGCGCGGGCAGGCGGGGTCTTGTTCAGCCCCTCCCACCACACGGTGTTGTCGCTCAGGTCGAGGGCGACATTGGTGAAGATGGTGTCCTTATGCGTGGAGATGAGGGCGTTGGGGTTGGACTTCATGGAGGTGCCCGGCGCGACGCCGAAGAAGCCGTTTTCGGGGTTCACCGCCCAGAGGCGGCCGTCCTTGCCGATGCGCAGCCACGCAATGTCGTCGCCCACGCACCACACGCGCCAGCCCCAGCGCTGCAGGCC
>VOFJ01002162.1_pt1 | contig 45390 bp, 64 predicted proteins | sample 5384081 | NCBI WGS metagenome assembly VOFJ01 (sample SAMN12384729, study PRJNA508395) | human gut metagenome | isolation source: healthy gut I | host: Homo sapiens
TGTCGCCTCGTGGGTGAACCACAAAGATCCTGCGGCGGTTTCTCAGATCCAACGTGAGCTGATTGAAATCTATGAGAATGATTTTTTTCCAAACATAATGGAAAAGTAAACAGCGGCCGCATTCTGATGGTCTTCCGCAGTATCGTTTCGCGACTGGCCAAGTCCAACGAAAAATTTGTTTACGGCGCTGTACGCCAGGGCGGCAGAGCACGGGATTTTGAAGAGGCCATCGAGTGGCTTGTCTCGGCCGGTATGCTAAACCGCATTTACAATGTTTCTAAGATGGAGCATCCCCCAACCGCCTTCGATAAACTCGACCAGTTCAAACTCTTCCTTTTTGATACGGGGCTTCTCAAGCACATGGCAGGCATCGATAACAGTGCGATCCTCTTGAAAACAGAGTATCAATTCAAAGGGCCTCTCACGGAAAACTATGTTTTGCAGCGGCTCCGTGGGCAATTCGAGGTCGCCCCCGATATTACTCTGATAAAACCGGAGAAAATCGACTTCGTGCCGCAACATGGCACAGAAATCATCCCCATCGAGACTAAGGGAGGAGAGGACAAATCCGCGCCCTCTTTCAAGCGTTACATTGCCGAGCATCACCCAGAACATGCCATCCGCTTCTCCAAGCGTGGATACCGGACAGACGGGGCAATCACGAATATTCCCCTCTATCTCGTCAGAAAGACAAAGGACCTGCTTTGACGCGACCTTTCGTGTAAGGACACGCACCGCACGGTTCCTTTGGTTTTCCCATAAAACACCATCCCTCTCCCGTGTAGAAAAACCGGGATCATACAAACTCCAAATATATATTATAATCATGAAACCCTCCAGGAAAGTCTATGGACACGCTTTCCCGGAGGGTCATTTTATTGTAGGAGGCTATCATCATGAATGTACTAATGATCCAACCCGGAGCACAACCAAGGCAAGCTGAAATTGGAGAAGGGTTCTCTGCCATGCAAGCGACGGTAGGCGGACCCATCCAAGCCATCTATCCCTTCCCAGAGCCAGTAGCGCTGATCTGCCATGAGGAAGGCAAACTGCTTGGTCTCCCCCTAAACCGTGCCCTGCGGGATAAGGACGGAGAGATCTACGACATCATTGCCGGTCCCTTCTTCCTCTGCGGTGCACCACCAGACCGTGACACCTTCACCAGTTTGACCCCCGAGCAGATGGTGCACTACAGAGACCGATTCCGCCGCATCGAATTGTATGATACCGGGAGGTGTGACACACGATGAACAACGACCCCATACACAGCCTGGTAGCAAGCACTCCCATTCCATTGACACTCCCATTACTGCACAATACTTTTCCTAAGATGGTCCCCACCGGTGGAGAGCTCTCTTTCCCTGACCATCACCAAGGAAGGCTTGCAGCTCACCGTGGCCCTTTCCATCTGGCCGAGATCCTAATACACCACAAAGAGCTAGTCCCAGGGATTTCCCTGGGACTGGCTCTTTCTTTTCGGAGGTACGAGATGAATCAAAAAAGAAATTTGCGCCCACTGCGGAGAATTCTTGCCGGCAGAAGATGGCTTCTACTTTGAGGACCAGTTCTTTTGCCCAGATTGCCTGGAGGAACTGACCCTGCTCTGCCATCACTGCGGCGAGCGGATCTGGCAAAGATCCAACCACGGAACCGACAGCATCCCTTTGTGCGACGATTGCTACGATGCCTACTATACCCACTGTGATTGTTGTGGCAGACTCCTTCACCAAGACGAGGTGTACTACGACGAGGAGGACACCCTATGCTGGACCTGCTATGAGCCCCGACAGCGGGAGCAAGAAAGTATCCATGCGTATTACTACAAACCTACACCCATCTTCTATGGAGACGGCCCCTCGCTTCTTCGGGGTCGAGTTGGAAATGGACGAAGGAGGCGAAGACACTGACAGCGCTGCGGGAGATCCTAGCCCAGGCCAATTTCGCCGGACAGATCCATGCCTATGCCAAGCACGACGGCTCCTTGAACGATGGCTTTGAGATCGTCACTCATCCCATGACGCCGCCTCTATCACCTGTCCGAGATGCCATGGAAGGATGTCTTGCGCAAGGCAGTCTCCCTGGGCTACCGTTCCCACCAATCGGGTACCTGTGGTCTCCACATCCATGTCAGCCGCAACGCCTTTGGTGCAGAGGCGCTGGTTCAGGAGGAAGCCATCGCCCGGGTTCTCTACTTCGTGGAGAAACACTGGGAGGAGTTGCTGAAGTTCAGCCGGCGCACTCCACGGCAATTGGACCGCTGGGCCGCGCGGTACGGCTATCGGGAACAGCCACAGGAGATTCTTGATCACGCGAAAAAGGGGTACCACAGCGGACGCTACACCTGCGTCAATTTGGAGAACCCCGCCACCATCGAGTTCCGCATGTTCCGTGGGACCCTAAAGTATAACACTCTGATTGCCACGCCGCAGTTGGTCAACCGCATCTGTGACGTGGCTTTGTATCTCTGACCAAGAGGTAAAGGCGATATCCTGGACCTCTTTTTGTCGCAGGGTGCCGCGAGCCTGCACTGGTCCTAGTACTTGAAGGAACGCCGTTTGTATGTCAATGAACCGATTACTACAGAGAGGAGGAACTATAATGTGCTGCCTGTTTGGACTGATCGACTACCGGGGATACCTGTCCCGTCGCCGAAAACGAAATGGTTCGGGCCCTGGCCGAAGCCAGTGAAGCCCGCGGAACCGACGCCGCCGGAATCGCCTACAATGCCGGCGGAACACTGCAGATCCATAAGCGTCCTGGCCCTGCCCATACCATCCATTTCACGGTCCCCAAAGCGTCCAAAGTCATCATGGGGCATACCCGAATGGCTACCAGGCTCTGCCTTAAAACGGAAAAACAATCACCCATTCGCTGGCAGAGCCTGCGGGGAGGGCTTTGCGCTGGCACATAATGGCGTCTACACAACGAAAAAAGTCCTGCGCCGTGTCCATCATTTACCTCCAACCGCCATTGAGACGGACAGCTACATCGCCGTCCAAACTGATGGAGCAACAAGGCATCCTCAACTTCGACAGCCTGCGTTTTCATGGCTGAGGAGGTTGAGGGCTCTTTTCTGTTTCACGGTGCTGGATCGGAAGCGACAATCTGTACTTTGTGAAGGGCGATAATCCGCTGTGTCTGTATCACTACCCCGAGCTGGGGCTCTATCTGTACGCTTCCACGGAGTGGAAATTTTTTAAAGAAACGCCATCGGCAAGATGCGCCTTGCCGGTCAGCCGGAGTCCATAATCGCCGCACTGGGGGGACATCCTAAAAAATTGATGCCCACGGTAGGATGGACCATGCCCGCTTCTCCCTCGAAGTTCCTCTGTGCTTTCTCCCCTACTTTGGCCCCATCCCCTATGCCCGTGCCGGCCAAACGACATGTGCCAGAGGCCCCCTGAAGTCGCCTCTTACCTGATGAGCTGAGAACCATTGCCAATTGGTATGGCTAAGTGACAACACCTTAGTAGACACCTGGCTGGCTGATGGCTTCTCCACCGATGAGATTGAGGGATTTCCTGTACCAGGAAGGAAGTACATCCTACAGAGATTGCGGTAGCTAAAAGCGTGAGAGACCGGGAGAAAAACCAATCACCAACCCGGATTTTGACCGAGTCGTTCGTCAGTGGCAGGGGGGAATGTACTGCCTCGAGGCCTGGAAAACGCTGGGGATGAGCAAGGCTACCTTTTACCGGAAGCTGAAAAAATAAGGATGCTGCCAAAAATAATGGGAGATGTGGGAAACTCCCCGTTTTCCCACATCTTCCATATTCTTAAAAGGGGAAAAATGTTCCTTTTCACACCAAATATCCGGGAACTGTTCTTCACAGTGTTTTGTTACTTTATCAAAAACTTTCTCATGATTCTCCCATATGGTCGTTATAGATCCACTTGAAAGAATTTGCTTTTTCAATTTCTAACAAAGTAGTTTCTATGTTTCGGAGTGGCCTTATCGCCTCTCCTCTCTCCCCAATAAGGCCAAAATCTTATTGGCAACTCTACTGTCCCATTCTCGCAATGCAACCTCATCGAGCGGTTTTTCCCGTTTCAAAGCCGACATTAATGATTTTTCCGAGTGCTTGTTACCATTGTATTGTATATAGTACTTTTTCTTCCCCTTGATAGATCTGGTAAATAATTTGGTGGGCCGCAAGCAGGACAACCTCTGGAACACCTTCTTTATAGTTGAGTTGGTGTTTTTCTGCGCTTTGTTGCAATATATTAAAAATCCACTGAAATGAATCTTGAAAAAAGTTCTTGTCCAGCGCCAGCATGTCCCAGAGGCATCCTTTGCGCGTTTCTCCATAGAAAGAATACTCTATTACCGTGCATAATTCTTCCACTAGCGCTAGCGGTTGAAAATAGCTAGCAATTACCCGAAACGCCTCCTGATTATAAGGATTTTTTTTGAAATTCAGCTGCAGCGTTTTGTAACAGTTTTACTTTCTCCCACGGTACAGTAACGTTTCCACGCTGTATCAATGTATCTGCCCCCCTGCCGTATTCATCATTGCCTCCATTGGCTTGTCTTGTACATCGTTAGGCAGCTCTTGACATCTTCCTTGTGTACTTAACCATCCTTCAATCTCTGCCACCAGACGATAACAGAGAAGGAACAGAAATGTACATGTCATAACACGGTTGTTTTCACAGATTGCATCGGCACTATTTTTCGAAAACTCTAATCTCATTTCTCCCACCATAAAAAAATCACTAAGCCATTGATCTAATCTACTAAGAGTGGCAAGGACCGCAGGAAATTCTGCCTGAATGGAGCGCCGGTAAATCAATTGGAAAATAGACTGAATCATCTGCATCCAGCGACTGTTTATCTCCTGGAGACATCGCTCCAGGAGATTTGCATTGTCCACACGTTCACGCACTTCATGGTAAACACTCTCGAATGCTTCTCTATATTTGCTGATTTGCTCATTGTCCAGATCAAAAATATTGCTATTGGGTCGCTGAAGTATCGTCGTCAATTTGATGGCACTGCCTTCGTTGGATCCTTTTTCGATCCTATAGAATAATTTATAGATTCTGAGGGCGTCAAACTTTTCCTTAGGATTCTCTCCAGCTATCGCCAAAAGATCCAGTCCTGCCTTCTTCAGCTTTTTAACCACACTGGACTTAGATTTACATAACTTGTTTTCAATGAGCGCAACGGATACTACCCCCTGCTCTATGTTCTCTTGGGTCTCAGTCTCCTCCCAGCAGTTCTCTGCAGAGCGCAACCATGGTTACTTCACTACAGTTCTCACAAGTATCATTCATTGCAAACATGATTTATACCTCATATATTCTTTTATTAATTAGCTTCATCCATTTAAATTCCTGCCAATATTTTGGGGAACTTTTTGACCCATGAACTTCTCAAGATTTTATGCTATAACTAGCAGTGTCAAAGGGCCCTTGACAGATTCTCTACTAAGGAGTGACGATCAAATGACAAAGCGCAAAAAGAAAACCCTCGGGTATCCTCAGTTCAGATCTGCCCTACATCCCCAAAGAGAAAGAAAAAGAAAAAGGCCAAAGTAGCCTCCTCTGCCGGACTCACAAAGAATGAGCTTACAGATCTTGTAAAGATTTTAGTTCGGGACAACCTCTCCTTGGCTGCGGCCCTTGGGTATAATTATCGAGACGTTTTGCAGCAACGCTTCACAGAACCATCCACGGAAAACAGAACCTTACTGACATTAGAACAGGACGGTGATACACAGTGACTAAGAAGAATTTTTCTATAAAAGATGGTGACTTGTTTCACAATGGGAAGTATGTTGCTAACGGGTTTGTCCGTATCCAGTCTGCCTATACCCGTCCCGGTCAAATGACCCCCCAGAAGTGGTCTGTGGAATTCTCCAAACTTCCAGTTGCCGTCAGACTGAGATCGTGCTTCCCATAGAGCAATGGAGAACCCACATCCTCCAAACTAAGTTCCGCTATTTCGCCTGTGTAGAACCCAGACTTTTTGACTTGTATCTCGCAACCCTGCTGGGATCAGGCCCTGCCCGGGAATACCTTCGTTCCAAAGGGGCCTCCCCATTCCCATCGGTACGCTGATTTCAGCACCAGGACTTCACTGTCTTCCCAACGGCACCATATGTGCTTTGCAATGGGTAACACTGTCATCGGCGCGGGCGGCTCGAACATTCTGCTGACCGAGCCGATGAAGAAGTTCTACATCCCAGACGGTGTAGAAACTCCTCTCCTCAAGCTGTCCTGTATCCTTTCTGACCCAACCGCCAGCTGTGACACTGGCGCCTCCCTTGCCTTCTTTTCCGTGATTCGCTCCGCCTGCTTGCAAGAGGTAGACTTTCAGGGCGTTGGATATATTATGGGACCATCGGCTGTAGGAAAAACCTACCTGGCTAAGCAACTGTTCGGTTTTGTTGGAGAGACCGGCACAGCTCATTTCCAGCCAGCCAATGTCTTTGAGAGTCAAACTTCTACCGCTGGCTTTTTGAACGCAATGACTGACGCACGAGAGATCTTCCCATTTGTCTTAGACGATATTGCGCTTTCCGGCAGCCGTAACTCTCAGCGGAAACGAGCAGATCTGGCCGCAAACATTATACGGAAGGTGCCAACGCGCCCAAGATTGTCAAAAGCGGGCCCGGAAGCCAACGCAGGAATGCAGAGTGTTTGTCCACTGTCATTATCACAGCAGAACTTCCCTCCAGGCGATCTCAGAACTCAACCGCTGTATTCTAATCCCCATTCGGGATCCCCTAAAACTTCCGGACGCGCTTACTCCAAAGTTGATGGGCGCAAAGATTCTGGCATTCCTTCGGTATTTTACAGCTCTACACAATTCCAGCGGTCGAATTTACTGGGATCAATGCGCTATACTTTCCCCAAACAGCCCTAACCCAGATCAACGGGTCCTCAAGAATTTTGATGTGCTCCATTGTGTAATGGACCTAGTACTGTGTGCCGCAAGACAGGAAGGGCTAGAGGAAAAAAAGAGCATATATGTCTTCGAAAGCACCTTACAGAATGGTGTCCTGCAATCTTTCAACACCTATCTGCAGGAGAAGAAACGGATCCTATCAACGATCCCGCAGGGAAATCTCGCTTGGATCATCCAAAAGGGAGTATTCATTGACAAGGCCTTCAAGCTGAAAAAATGCAGGAACTATAAAAAGTTGGAAAAATTGATTTCCCGCTCCTGCGACGGTATCTGGTGGAAAGGCTCCCTCTGTCTTTTTTCCAAAAGCCTTGGAATTATATATTCAACGGCAGAATGGTTATACAGATTATAGCACAAGACGAATCGGAAAGGAATTGGCGCTTCTCGATCTTCTGCATCTGCATAACGAGTCAACCTTACACGGTAAAGATCCATACCGATTTCCCTCGGGTGTACCGAATAAAAAAATGGATCGACTGGAGGAAGCCGCTAATGAATTTTGAAGCTACTTCATTCCTAAGGTATGAACCTCCTCCGATCTGGGTACCATGAACAACAGTCAGCAGGCAGATCTTAACAAGAGGAGGGTGATGGCCGTGCTGGTTGAGCGAAACGACAAACAGAAATGGATCGACGTCTGGTTGAAAAAGGACGAGACAAACATAAGCCTCGCCAGCCTTCATCAGCGTTTTCCAGACTATTTCATTTCCGTATGGCATTCCGGGGACGGCGACCTGGCACAGCACACGGCAGAACTCCTCCGATCAAACCTGGAAACAGTATAGCATCGGATTCCTGAGACCGCCTGGGCCACAGGGGGGCTAGAAAACCGTACCAGGGGCCCCTCCCAGCAGGGCGAAGACAGTATTCGGACTGTCTTCGCCCTTGCATTTTGTCGAGACGGTTTTTCCCCTGTTTTCACAATCCCTCCCCTTGTATTTTTCTTCCGCGTGTTCTATAATATCCTCATCGATCAAAAAAGCGAGGTGAACAACATTGAAAATCGCCGGCTATACCCGTATTTCGGTAGACGTAGAAAAGACCAAGACAACACCTCCATAGAGAACCAAAAAAAGGAGATCATTTCCCTACTTTTGTGGCGCAGAATTTTCCCCGACGCCACCCTGGACTTCTTCGTAGACCGGGACCGGTCAGGATACACCTTTGACCAACGGAAGCCTACCGGCAGTTACGCCCACTGCTGCTGTCAGGGGAATATCAGATTCTCATCGTCAAAGACTTCTCCCGTTTTTCCCGGCGTAACAGTCTTGGGCTTTTTGAACTAGAGACACTCCGGGACGCCAATCTTCGTATTATCTCCATCGGAGACGCCATCGACTACCCCACCAAAGACGACTGGATGCTCATTCAGTTCAAGTTCCTCATGAATGAATTTCCTGTGACGGATACCAGTCGGAAAATCAAGCAAATCATCACTAACCGCCAAAAAAAATGGTAATTGGATCTGTGCCGTCCCCTATGGATACCGCATCACCAACACCAAAGAGATGACCTACGAGATCGACCCGCCGGCGGCTGAGGTCGTCCGGGAGGTTTTCCGCCTCTACAACAATGGATGGGGATATAAAAAAAAAATCGCCAATCACCTCACAGAGTTGGGTATCCCCACACCCCGGGCCAACGAGATCGCCCGAAAAGAAGCAGAGGGAAGTCAACCAAACTGGTGGCTGGTCGCGCCTGGAGTATCATTTCTATCCAGAAAATGCTCAACAACGACTTCTACATCGGCACCCTGCGCCAGGGCAAGTTCACTCGGAAACGCATCAACGGCGCCGACCGCCCCACCGAACCGGATCAACAGCTGGTCTTTGAGAACGCCCACACCCCCCATCCTGGATCCGGGTACCTTTGCCTATACCCAAGAACTCTTAAAGCAGCGTAGCAGAAGCCACTATCGCGGAGAGAAGAAGTATTCCACCACCTACAGCGGATTCCTCTTCTGCGGGGACTGCGGCGACCCTCTTTTTCCCGGTCCCGCCCCCAGTTGGCTCCCCAGTACGTCTGCGGAGCCTACCTACGGCGTGGGCGAAAGGCTTTGCACCGCCCATCAGATTCGGGTGGACAAACTGGGATGAACTGCTGAAGCGGTATATTCGCCAGGTATCTGACCATTCCGCTGCCATGATAGAGACCCTCCAAGAGGCTATCCGCCAGCAACCGCGCGGGAAACCCAAGTAGGAAATACTCTGGACGTCCTCACCCGCCAGCGGGAGGAGGCCCAAGGTCAACTAAAAGCCCTACTTAAGCGCAAGCTAATGGACACCATGGGGCAAGCCACCTCAGCAGGCAGAGATTCTAGAAGAAACCTATCGGGAAATGGAAGCAGAGCTTACCGCTCGTATCGCCGGGTTGGACCGGCAGATCGATCACAGCATCCAGGCGCGCGGCAAAGAACTTTGATCAAGCCAACCGCAAGGCTAAAACCGTGCTGGACATCTTCCAGGACATTCTCCAGAAACCCACCTTGAGTAAGCAGGACATCAGCCTCATCATCGACCGCATCACTGTATACAATGACCACCTGGACATTCGTTTAAAAAGCGATGTCGACGCCCTGATCCAAGCTAAGGAGGACTCAACAGGAAATTTTCCCCTTAGACAGTAAGGATATCTCATCCCCTTTGATTCAGTCCACCAGCAACCAGCCGGACAAGGTCTTTACTGTCAATGTTGTCAACAGAGGCGACCCCCTGGAGATCTTCACCAACGGGGACGGTGTGGTGTTTAAGAAATACTCCCCTCATGGGCGGGCTGGGGGACTTCTCCGCCCAGCTGTGCGAGTCCCTCTACAAGACCACCGGCAAGATGGTCACCATCACCGACCGGGACGTCTGCCTGTCCGTGGCCGGCGGCGGCGGGAGCTCACCGACAAGAGCATCTCCCCCCGCCCTGGCCCAGATCATGGAGGGCCGCCAGCTCTACCAGCATCAGCCCGGCCAGCCCCCCCTGCCGGTCAGCGACTACACCGACCGGTATGTCCTCTCCACCGCCGCCCCATTCTGACCCAGGGGACGTGCTTGGTTGCAGTTTTTCTGTGAAAAGGACCACCTGGAGGTGGCCGAGTCCGAGCCATGAGCTGGCCCAGGCCATCGCAGGTTTCCTGGGCCGCCACATGGAATCCCTGATCGTCCCCCGCTCCGGCAGGCCGCCCGGCGCTGGGGATGAAATCCCCCCCCCGCCCCGCATACAGTGGTGACACGGACAACGTGGGGAGTGGTAGAACTTGCGGACTGATATGGAAGAGCGCGCCTGCGACCTGGCCCTGTACATCCTGGAACACCAGGCAACCGTCCGAGCCGCGGCAAAGCAGTTCGGCATCAGCAAGTCGACGGTGCACAAGGACCTGTCCCAGCGGCTGCCCCTTTTCAACCGTTCCCCTACCTCCAGGTGAAAGAGGTCCTGGACCGGAACAAAGCGGAGCGGCACATACGAGGGGCAAAGCCACCAAGGAGAAAAATACCAACACAAAAGAAAGGGCTGCTGAGACGCCCTTTCTTTGGGTCTGAACGGGGTCCCCTGGGGGATTTATTCTACGGAGATCAGGAAATAGTACACCGGCTGCCCGCCTTCCAGGGTGGTGATCTCCGCCTCGGGGCAGGCCGCCTCAAACTTGGCCTGGGCGCCCTCAGCCCCCCGGCCTGCACGCCCTCGCCATAGAAGATGCTGATGAACTCCCCCCCGCTGGCGCCTCCTGGGCCAGCTTGTCCAGGGCCGCGTCCAAATTCTTCTCGGTGCCGAAGAGCTGGTTGTCCACCAGCAAAGCAGGTAATCTCCGGCGTGGATGGCGGTGCCGTCGAAATCGGAGTCCCGGGCGGCGTAGGTGACCTCCATGGTGGTCACCCCCTGCCATGGCCGCCTCCATGGCGGCGGTGTTGTCCGCCTCCTCCCCGTCGGGGTCCATGGCGATCATGGCGGAGATGCCCTGGGGCACGGTCTTGGCCTGGAGGACGATGACCTTCTTGTCCTCCACCAGGCCCACGCACTGCTGGGCTGCCATGATGATGTTCTTGTTGTTGGGCAGGACAAAGACGATCTCCGCCGGGGTCTGGCGGATCCCCTTGAGAATGTCCTCCGGTGGAGGGGTTCATGGTCTGACCGCCGCTGATGACCGCCGTCGGCCCCCAGGTCAAAAGAACACCTTGGCCAGGCCCGCTCCGGCGGCCACCGCCACAAAGCCATACTTCTTCTCCGGCGGGGCGGAGGGGGTGTCCCCTTGCTCCATGGCCTCCAGCTCCTCCTCCACGGCGTCCAGATCGTCGGTGCTCTGGGCCTGCTTGCCGGCCGCCAGCTCCTCCGCCTGGGTGCGCATATTCTCGATCTTGGCCAGCTCCAGGGTGCCGTACTTCTGGGCCTTGGTGAGGGCCAGGCCCGGGTCGTCGGTATGGACGTGGACCTTAAACTCCTCGTCCCCCTCTCCGATGACCAGGCTGTCGCCGATGGTCTCCAGCCAAGCCCGGTACTCCTCCAGGGGCTTGCCCCCGGTGCGGCGGACGATGAACACGGTGTCGAAGGCGAAGGTGATCTCCTCCTGCGCCATGGCGTTGAAGTCGGCCTTCTCCTGGGGCTTGGCCTCCACTCCTGCCCGCTCTGGGGGGCGGGAATGCCCTGGAGCTCGTCCAGCATGGCCTGCAGAACCACCACAAAGCCCTTGCCGCCGGCGTCCACAACACCGGCCTTCTTCAGCACCGGGTTCTGGTTGACGGTATCGGCCAGGGCCTCCCGGGCCCGGTCGATGGCGGAGGCCAGGACGTACTCAAAGGCGGTGTTCTCCTCGGTCTGCCCGGCCGGCCCGGTCCCCGCCAGGCGGGAGACGGTGAGCAGGGTGCCCTCGGCGGGCTTCATCACCGCCCGGTAAGCGGCGATGACCCCGGCGTTGATGGCGTCGGCCAGGTCGATGCCGTCCATGGTGTCCTTGTCCTTCATGGCCCGGGAAAAGCCCCGGAAGATCAGGGACAAAATCACCCCGGAATTCCCCCGGGCGCCCCGGAGCATGGCTGAGGCGCACAGGGCCGTGGCCTGCCCCACGGTGGCGGGGTTCTTCTGCCGCAGCTCTGCCGCGGCGGTGCCGATGGTCAGGCTCATGTTGGTGCCGGTGTCGCCGTCGGGCACGGGGAAGACGTTGAGCTCGTTAATCTTCTGCTTTTCCGCGTCCAGAGAGGCGGAGGCGTGAATCAGCATCGCCGCAAGGGTCTTGCCGTCAACTGCTTGTACCATGATTCCTCTTCTCTCCCCTCTTCTCAGTCAATCTGCATGGAGTCCACATAGACGTCCACCGCCCGGACCTGGGCGCCGGTCATCTATTGGCCCACGGCATACCGGACTTCGCTCATGATGGAGCGCCACCGCAGTCAGGTTCACCCCGGCGTCCACGATGATGCAGCTCGATGGAAACCGTGTCGTCGGCCTCGAAGATCACCCGGACCCCCTTGGCCATGGACTCGTTGCGCAGCAGAGGTGGACCAGCCCGTCCTTCTTGGACCGGGCCGCCATCCCCTTTACGCCAAAGCAGCTGGTGGCCACGGCACCGGTGATGGTGGTGAAGACCTCGCTGCTGATTTGGATCTCGCCTCTGTCATTTTGTAGCCGCATACGTTGTTACCGTTCCTTTCCGGGCCGGGGCGCGGGGGCCGCCAGACCCTGCGATGAGAAATCCGTGGAAAAATTGATTTGCGGATTGTATTTTACCAAGGGATCAGGTAAAAATACTACCATAGACCACGGTTTCCGCGCAACTGTATTTGGGAGGTTTTTCTATGAAATTGACAAGTACGATCCTCAAACTCATCGCCGTGCTCCTGGCCGCCTTCGCCGTGGTGTGCCTGGTGATGGCCAATCTGGAGCGAATCACCCGCTGTGTAGACGCTGTCTCTGCCCGGCCGCAGGCCAAGAAGGAGGCCCTCCGCCGCGCCTGCCCCTGCGGCGCCTGCGAGATGGAGGACGAGTTCGAGGACTGGGATCTCTAAAAACTGGAATACGCGCAGACCGCGTTTCCCCCCTGGGGGACTGGCCGGGGGCGGCATCGCCGCCCCGGCGCTGTCTGCCTTAAAAACGTCAGCCCGGGGTGTTTGGGGGGCAGGGAGATGGGGTCCATCTTCTTGACCACCGCGAAGGTAAACAGGGGCGGTGGTGATGAGTTCGTCCCGGTCATTGCGCTGCTCTACGGACACCACGCAGATCCGCCCCCCCACCTGCACCGGGGTTGCCCGGCAGAAGAGGTAGGCCCCGCCGCCGGCCGCAGGAAGTTCACGGTGCTCCCCTGGGTGACGCACACCCGGCCGTGGGGCACCAGGCTGTGGCCGGCAATGGTGTCGGCAAAGGCCACCAGCATGCCGCCGTGGACGGTGCCGTACTGCTGCTGGTTGCTCTTGCGAATCATCATGATGCCCTCGGCCGCGTCCTTCTCCATGCGGATGAGGTGGATGCCGTTCTCCACCGCCCAGGGGTCCAGGCCCCGGATTTTTCCCCAGGTCTGGGTCCTCCCTTTGACGTAGTAGATCCCCTCTTTTTCCGGGGTGTGGGGCGTCCTCCCGCTCATCCAAGAAAGCCATTGAGAATCTCTCCTCTTCGGCTTCCTCCTCCGTCAGGCCCAGGGTCATCAGTTTGAGGGATCTGGTCCCCGGCGATCTTGCCGATGGCGGCCTCGTGGATCAGCTGGGCGTCGGGGTGGTTGGCAGTGATGGCGGGGATGGACTCGATGTGGGCGTGGCCCATGATGATAGAGTCGCACTGGACATGGCCAAAGCCGGCGGCGTCCCCAATCATCCGGGGATAGAAGATCTGCTGGGAGTTGTCCTGGGCCACAGAGCGGGAGATGACCCGGCCGCTGGCCCCCTCGCCGGCCAGGATCACGTCCATCTCCGACTCCGCCATCTGCTTGCCGTGGGTGAGGAGTTTTCGGTGATCACTGCCTCGGCGTCCTCCTTCACCACCACCTTGGTATAGCGCTTGGTGGAGTCCACGCCCCGCGATCTGCGTGGTCTCCATCTGCAGGGAGGCTCCCTTTTTCCAGGTAGACCACCGTCTGAGGGTTCATCACCCGCTCGCCGGTGCCCTCCCCTTCGCCGTAGTGCTTTTCCACGTACTGGACCTTGGGTTTTCCCCGATGTAGAAGGTGTGCACGCCGTCGTGCTTGGTCTCCCTTGGCTGCCCTCGTTGTGGATGCCGCAGCCGGCCACGATGACGATGTCGCAGTCCGGGCCGATGTGAAAGTCGTTGTACACCAGCTCGTCCAGCTCCGTCTGGTGATGATCACCGGGATGTGGACCGACTCGTGCTTGGTGCCGGCCTTGACGTAGATGTCAATGCCCGACTTGTCGGTTTTCGACACGATGTCAATGTTGGCCGTGGTGTTGCGGGGAGGCCAGCTCCCCGTTCTTGTGGATGTTGTAGGCCCCCTGGGGGGTGCGCTCCAGGTCGGCAATCTCCCGCAGGAGCCGGATGTCTACGTTTTCCATGGCTCAGTCCTCCTTTTTCGCCGGCAGTTTTCCCGGTCAGGCCGCAAGAAAGTTGCACATGCCGCCGGTGTCGGCCAGAATGTGGGGGCATAATCTCCGCCTTGGGGCCGTGGCGGGCCACTTTCCCGCCGGAGATCATCACAATCTCGTCGGCCAGGTTGATGATGCGCTCCTGGTGGGGGAGATGATCAGCAGGGTGTTCTCCCGCCGGTCGTGGATCATGCGGAAGGTTTCGGTCAGCTTGGCGAACGACCACAGATCGATGCCCGCCTCCGGCTCGTCAAAGATCATCAGCCCCGCTGACCGGGCCAGAATAGTGGCGATCTCTATGCGCTTGACCTCGCCGCCGGACAGGAGGCGTCCACCTCGCGGTCGATGTAGTCTGCCGCGCACAGCCCCCCACCCGGTTGAGGTAGGAACAGCACTGGTCCGGGTGAGCTTCTGCCGGCCGGAGGCCAGCTCCAGCAGGTCCCGGACCCGCAGGCCCTTGAAGCGGGGGGCGGCTGCTGGAAGCCGTAGCTGATGCCCAGCTTGGCCCGCTCGGTGATGGACAGGGCGGTGATGTCGGTGCCGTTCCAGAGGATCTGTCCCCTGTGGGCTTCACCAGACCCATGATGACCTTGGCCAGCGTGGTCTTGCCGCCGCCGTTGGGGCCGGTGATGACCACGAATGCATTGTCTTGGATGGTCAGATCAATCCCCCGGAGGATGTCCGTCTGCCCTCCATTGTCGCCGACCTGATAGGTCAGTCCTTTCAGTTCCAACATATTTGTATCGCTCCTTGTGGCTTTTGTAAGCATAACACAGGTCTCTGGGCGTGTTCTGTCTTTTTCTGAACGTCAAATTATAGCACATTTTTTTCCATTCAGGCAAGTCTGGGGCGGGTTTTTTTCTGGCCCTGCCGCCGCTCTGGCGGGCATGTCTCCGGCCCCCCCGGCCCGCCCTTTTTCCACGGCTCTGCAGCCAGGAACGCCGATGCGTCACCTTGCACAGAAGATTTTTTTGTCACCAGGAATTGAAGCAGGAATTTTCTCGGCAAGTTTGACAATATTCTTCTCACGATGTTGACTTTTCATACAAGAATTGGTACATTATTCCCATCCAAACGGTTTTCCGGCACCCGCCGGAGGGTATAGAAAGAAATGAGAGGAAGCGCACCAATATGATCGAAAGACTTGGGTTCGATAACGAGAAATACCTGGAAATGCAGTCTGAACACATCCGCTCCCGCATTGACCAGTTCGGCGGCAAACTCTATCTGAGTTTGGCGGAAAACTCTTTGACGACAACCACGCCTCCCGGGTGCCGCCTGGCTTCCACCCCGACTCCAAGATCCGGATGCTCAGCCAGCTGAAGGACCAGGTGGAAATCGTGGTGGCCGTGTCCGCCGTGGACCTGAAAAGAGCAAAGTCCGGGGCGACCTGGGCATCACCTATGGAACCGACACCCTCCGCCTCATTGACGCCTTCCGGGGCTTTGGGTTCCAGGTGGGCGGCGTGGTCCTCACCCGGTTCAGCGGCCAGCCTGCGGCTGGAGATCTTCCAGGCCCAGCTGGAGGACCTGGGCCTGCGGGTCTACCGCCACTACCCCATTGAGGGGGCTACCCCTATGACATCCCCCTCATCGTCAGCGAGGAGGGGTACGGTAAGAATGAATATGTGGAGACCTCCCGCTCCCTGGTGGTGGTTACCGCCCCCGCGCCCCGGCAGCGGCAAGATGGCCACCTGCCTGAGCCAGCTGTACCACGACTATAAGCGGGGCATCCGGGCGGGCTATGCCAAGTACGAGACCTTCCCCATCTGAACCTGCCGCTGAAGCACCCGGTGAATCTGGCCTACGAGGCCGCCACGGCAGACCTCAACGACGTGAATATGATCGACCCCTTCCACCTGGGCCTACATTGATTGCCCTGCTGTCTGCCAATCCAGCGTCTCGGTGTTGATGCCGACCACCTCGCCGCCCTGTGCCTTGACCTTTTCATTCAGGGCGTTCAGGTCGTCCAGCTCCTCTACACAGGGCTTGCAGCCGTTGAACCAGAAGTTCACCACCGTAAAGGCGTTGCCCGCAAACAGGCTGTTGTCCACCGGGTTGCCCTCTAAATCGCTGCCCTCAAACTGGGGAAAGCAGTGCCCTGTGCGGCGGCACTGGAAGCAGCCGCGTCCGCAGGGGCAAGAGCAGCAATTTGTTCCTCAATGGCACGGATCTTTTTCTGCATCGGCGGTCAGGGTCTTGTACTCCTCATCCGAGAACTGGATCTTTTGCCTTTTCCACGGCACTCAGCAGAAAATCGCCGTAGTTCGTGCTGAGGGTGGTCTCAGTCACGTTTTTGTCCATGGAGGAGAACACCTTCTCCCACAGGGCATCGTTTGCGGAAAGGATCTCGTTTTCATCGGCCAGCAGCTGCTCCTCGGTCTTGCCTTCCGCTGCCGCAGAGGAAGCGGAAGAAGATGCAGTAGAGGCAGAGGATGCGCCCTGCCCGCAGGCGGCAAGGCTGAAGGCCAGCACAAGGCCAAGAAAAAGTGCGGTTACACGGTTAAGCTTCATGGTTTTTTACTCCTTTGTCGTTTCAGTGTTTGATTTGTCTCCCAGCCCGAATTTATACTGGATGGCGTCCGTAGGGCAGGCTTTCATGCACATCCCGCAGCGGATACATTCGGCGTGGTTGGGGGTCTTGGTAATGTCTACGTCCATCTTGCAAGCCTTTGCACAGGCGCCGCAGGAGACGCATTTGTGGGTGTCTACACGCATCTGGAACAGCGAGACTTTATTCAGCAGTGCATAGAACGCGCCCAGCGGGCACAGCCACTTGCAGAAGGGCGGTAGAACACCACGCTGCCCACAATGACTGCCAACAGAATGCAGGCCTTCCATGTAAACAGCTTGCCCAGCGCGGCGCGGATACCCGCATTTGTCAGGGGAGAGGGAATGGCACCTTCCAGCACGCCCTGCGGGCAGAGATACTTGCAGAAGAACGGGTCGCCCATGCCCAGCTCGTTGACCGCCAGCAATGGCAGCAGCACCACCATGACCAGGAGCACAGCATACTTTAAATAGCGCAGCGGCTTCAGCTTCTTGGTGGAAAGCTTGGGGAGGGAATCTTGTGCAAAAGCTCTTGAAACCACCCGAACGGGCAGAGGAAACCGCCAGATGAACCGCCCCAGCAGCACCCCCCCGAAGAGAATCAGGATGCCGGTGATGTAGTAGGAAAAGCGGAATTTGGAGGAGCCTATCACCGCTTGAAACGCTCCCACCGGGCAGGCACCGGCAGCGCCCGGGCAGGAATAGCAGTTCAGACCGGGTACGCAGACGTATTTGCCACTGCCCTGATACAGTGTCCCTTTGGCAAAGTTGGGCAGGTGGAGGTTGGTTAAAAGGGTCGCCCCGGCCTGTATAAAGCCCCGGAAGCGAGCAAGGGGATTTAATTTTTTCTTATCCAATGCCGACACACTCCAAGCACAGCCGGATCGCCTTTGAAAATACGGTGTCTGCCTCGCCCCGCCACACGCCGAACAGCAGCATCAGCACCCCGGCGGCAAGCAAAAAAGCAGCTGCGCCGCTGTTTTTTTGTCATGAACATCATAGCCTCCTGTTGTTTGATGGCACCAGTATACACCATGCGGGATAAAATTTCTGCTAAGAAAATCTTAACAACGAATCTTAACACCGTCTGCTATAATCTGTTATAATGAAAAAAACGCAATTTTTATGGGAAGGGTGGAACACAAGATGCGTCTTTTGGTGGTAGAGGACGAGCACTCCCTGCGGGAGGACATTGCCCGGAAGCTGCGGCTGTCCGGGTACGAGGTGGATGCCTGTGCAGATGGCGAAGCCGCGCTGGAAGCACTGGCGGCAGAGCGGTACGACCTTGTACTGCTGGACCTCAACCTGCCCAAGGTGGACGGGATGCAGGTGCTGCGCAGCTTACGGCAGCACGACCTTGAGACCTGTGTGCTGATCTTATCGGCGCGCAGCGAGATCGCGGATAAGGTGGAGGGGCTGGATGCCGGGGCAAACGATTATCTTTCCAAGCCCTTCCATCTTGCAGAGCTGGAGGCCCGGGTGCGCAGCCTGACCCGGCGCAAGTTCATCCAGCAGGATGTCTGCCTGTGCTGCGGGCGGCTGAGCTTCAACACCCGCAGCCGCGTTGCCACGGTGGTGGATAGCCAGACCCTTGCGCTGACGCGGAAGGAGAGCGGCGTACTGGAATATTTGCTGCTGCATCAGGGACGCCCGGTAAGCCAGGAGGAGCTGATGGAGCATGTGTGGGACGGCAGCGTGAACAGCTTCAGCAACTCCATCCGGGTGCACATCTCATCCCTGCGCAAAAAGCTGAAAGCGGCGCTGGGCTATGACCCCATCCGCAACCGCATCGGGGAAGGCTACGAGATCGGAGGCGAGGCACAATGAAGCGTTTATCCCTGCAATGGCGCATCACCCTGCTGACGGCGCTGCTCATCGCCTGCGCCTGCGTGTGCATGAATCTGCTTTTGTATCGCACCGGCGTTACCGGCATGGATGCCCTCAACGGCTTTATGATGCAGTATCAGCCCGGCAGTGCGGATTCGTTGACCATCGAGATCCCGCAGGAGGAAATGTCCAGCCTGCTGGCGCATTTTTCACAGGAAGTCTACGATGCAAAGGTGGTTTTTGGCCGCAAGGGCTGGTGTATCACTGCCGTGGTCACCATCCTCAGCGCAGCCATCGCTTATTTTGTCAGCGGCAGAGCGCTGAAGCCTTTGCAGCAGCTTGCGCAGCAGGCGCAGCGGGTCGATCAGGACAGCATCGCCACCGTCCGTCTGGACGAAGATACCGTGCAGGAATTCGGGCAGCTGAGCCGGTCGGTGAACCGGATGCTGGATGGTCTGGCACAGTCTTTTGAATTGCAGCGGCAGTTTGCGGGTAACGCCGCCCACGAGCTGCGCACTCCGCTGGCTATTTTGCAGACAAAGCTGGAACTGTTTGCAGAGGAGCACCCGGCCATGGACGCTGAGACCGCCGGGCTGGTCAGCTCCCTGCGGGAGCAGCTGGACCGCCTGACCGCCCTTGTGCGCACTTTGCTGGAAATGAGCAATCTGCAATCGGTCTCCCGCACCGACCAGATCGCCCTTGCACCGCTGGTGGAGGAGATCTTGACCGACCTGACTTCCCTTGCCCAGAAAAACAACATCTCCTTGCAGCAGGACTGCGCGGAGCTGGGCATGGTGGGCAGTGATGCGCTGATCTACCGGCTGGTGTTCAATCTGGTGGAAAACGGCATCAAGTATAACCACCCCGGCGGGGCAGTGCGCGTCACCCTGCGGCAGGAAAGGCAGAATGCCGTGCTGCGCGTTGCAGATACCGGCCCGGGCATCCCCGCAGACTGCCGGGAGAGCATTTTCCAGCCCTTTTTCCGGGTGGATAAGTCCCGCAGCCGGGAGATGGGCGGCGTGGGGCTTGGGCTTGCCCTTGTGCGGGAGATCGCCGTACTGCACGGCGGCGGCGTGACCGTGGAGAGCAGCAGCGAAAACGGCACCACCTTTGTCGTTACCCTGCCGCTGGTACAGCCCTGCTGAAGCAAGCAGAGCATGGAAATCGTGCTTCCGAATAAAGGCTTCCCCGGTCGGGGGAAGCCTTTTGCCCAGTGACGATTTGTGCAAGCATGGGAAGGGGCTTTATTTTTTGGCACACGGGGGAGTATACTGGAACCAGAAGACCCCGGAAAATAAGAAGGACAAAGGAGATACTGAAAATGCAGGCAACCATTCGCAACGAATTCCTGACCCTGACCGTGGATACCCACGGTGCAGAGGCCGTCAGCCTGAAGAATGCCGCAGGCGAAGAGCTGCTCTGGCAGGCCGACCCTGCCATCTGGAAGCGCCATGCACCCATCCTGTTCCCGTGGACGGGCAAGCTGGTGGACGGCACCTTTACTGCCAAGGGCAAAACATGGAAGGGCGGTCAGCACGGCTTTGCCCGGGATCTGGAGCACACCCTGCTGCGGGCAGAAGGGGATACCATCCAGCTGGAGCTGCGGGCGGACGATGCCATCAAGGCAGAGCGCTTCCCCTATGATTTTGTACTCACCAGCACCTTCCGACTGGAGGGCAAGACCGTGCACCATACTTTGCAGGTGACAAACCCCGGCACCGAGGAGCTACGCTTCGGCATCGGGCTTCCACCCGGCGTTCAATGTGCCGTTCGACGCCAAGCACACCACCACCGACTACGAGTTCCGTTTTGACCGGCCGGAAAGCCCGGTCATCCTCGATGCCAGCCCCAACGGCTTGCTGAGTGGCAAGAGCTATTACCAGTGGAAGAACCAGCAGACGATCCAGCTGACCGATGACCTGTTTGCCAACGACAGCTTCTGCATGGCAGGCCTGCGCACTGGCACCATTGGCATCTGCGAAAAGGACACCGGCCGCAATATCACCTGCCGGGTGGAGGGCTACCCCTATTCGCTCATCTGGTCGGCTCCCGCAAAGCCGGTGCGCTTTGTGTGCATTGAGCCGTGGCATAGCCTGCCCGCCGCTGCCACCGACCCGCAGGACTGGGAGCAGCGCGCCGCAGCCGCCTGCCTTGCCCCCCGGCGAAAGCTGGCAGACCACCCTTAGCACCACCTTTGACCGGTAAAAAAAAAGCACGCAGAAACGAAACGGCGTGCTCTTGACCCAGAAACCTCAAAAGTGGGTGTACTGTAAATAGAAAAGGCACTGCGACAAGCGGTCAGCCCTTTTGATGTAAGTTCTTAAAAACTAAGAACCGCCACCGGCCAGGGTGACGGTTTTTTTGCTGAGAGTGCCATAGCAGAGAATGTGCAGGTTGCCAGCAATAGGACAGCTGTTTCCCTCTGTGACCCCTCCTGTAAAAAGGGGACAGCGGAACGCCCGCAGGCGTTCCGCTGTTCCGAACTATAAAATATTCTTTCCACTGAAGATGGCCAAAGCGCACGCGGCGGCCATTTCAGATCGTCCCGCGCAGAGGCTCAGAAAAGCAGCTGCTTAGTAAGCAACGCCCCAGTAGACCATGGCCTTGGCGGGCTTGCCGCAGCAGGGGCACACATCGCTGAGCTGCTCCTGCTCAAAGGGCATGCAGCGGCTGGAAAGCCCCGCCTTTTCCTTCATCTTCATCTCGCAGGCCAGATTGCCGCACCACATGGTCTTGATGTAGCCGGTGTTGGCCTTGGCCAGCTCCTTCACCTCGTCCATGGTGGTGGCAGCCCAGGTGCGCTTTTTTTCGCGGTTTTCCAGCGCACGCTGGTACAGGTCCTGCGCAGAGCCTCCAGCTGGGCGGGAATGGCGGTCTCCAGCTCGTCCAAGCTTACAAAGACCTTCTCGCGGGTGTCGCGGCGCACCAGAACGCACTGGTTCTTTTTTCCAGATCCTTGGGTCCGATCTCCACCCGCAGCGGCACGCCCTTCATCTCATACTGGGCAAACTTCCAGCCGGGGGCGTTGTCGCTGTCGTCCAGCTTCACGCGGGCGTACTTGCTGATCTTCTCGGCCAGCTCGGCAGCCTTCTCGGAAACGCCGGGCTTGTGGGCGGCAATGGGCACCACCACCACCTGAATGGGAGCAATGGCCGGCGGCAGGATCAGGCCGTTGTCATCGCCGTGGGTCATGATGATAGCACCCACCAGACGGGTGGAAACGCCCCAGCTGGTTCTGGAACGGATGATGCAGCTGGTTGTCACGGCCGGTAAAGGTGACATCGTAAGCCTTGCTGAACTTGTCGCCAAAGTAGTGGCTGGTGCCGCTCTGCAAAGCCTTGCCGTCCTTCATCATGGCTTCGATGGTGTAGGTGGCCTCGGCACCGGCAAACTTTTTCTTTGTCGGTCTTGCGGCCCTTCACCACGGGGATCGCCAGATCCTGCTCGCAGGTATCTGCGTAGCAGTTCAGCTGCTGCTGGGTCTCAGCCTCGGCCTCGGCAGCGGTCTCGTGGATGGTGTGACCCTCCTGCCACCAGAACTCGCGGCTGCGCAGGAAGGGACGGGTGGTCTTTTTCCCAGCGCACCACGCTGCACCACTGGTTGTACTTCATGGGAAGCTCACGGTAGCTGTGCAGCACGCGCGACCAGTGGTCGCAGAACATCGTCTCGCTGGTGGGACGCACCGCCAGACGCTCTTCCAGCTTCTCGCTGCCGCCCATCGTGACCCACGCGACCTCGGGCGCGAAGCCGTTGACGAGCTCGCCCTCTTTCTTGAGCAGGCTCTCAGGGATCAGAACGGGCATCGCCACATTCTCATGGCCGGTAGCCTTGAACCGGGCGTCCAGATCCTTCTGGATCAGTTCCCAGATGGCCTGACCATAGGGGCGCAGGATGATAAAGCCCTTCACGCTGGAATACTCGACCAGCTCTGCCTTGACGCAGATGTCGGTATACCACTGTGCGAAGTTCTCCTCCTGACTGGTGATCGCCTGCACGAGTTTCTTGTTGTCTTTTGCCATTTTGTTATATCCTCCCAAGGCCGTGCGCCAAACGCTTTACGTTCCGCACGAACCATAATAAAGCCCCGTCTGCCTGCACGGCCGTGTGCCGCACTGCAAAGGCGGGGCTTTTGACTAAAAAGAATCAGTTCTGCGCGTGGCTGTCCACAAAGTTTACCACATCGCCTACGGTGCGCAGGGACTCGATGGCGTCGTCGGGCACTTCGATGCCAAACTCGTCCTCCAGCGTCATCACCATGTCTACGATATCCAGACTGTCAGCCTCAAAATCGCTCATGATATCGCTTTCCAGCGTGATCTTTTCCGGGTCAATGTCCAGCTGCTCAGCCAGCAATGCACGGATTTTTTCAAAAGTATCCATTCCTGTGGTCTCCTTTTTGCAGTTGTATTGCATACGCGTACAGCCCGCCGTGCCCCGGAAAAAGCCTCCGGTATCCGGCACAGCCTTGCCTGCTGTACAAAGCGCTCTTTTTTTATATCCCATGCAGTGCGTATTGTCAAGCCCTGTTTTGCAGCAACTGAAGAAAATTGTCTGAAAGCTGCTTTTTCCCTTGACATCTCGTGCCGGTTTTTTTTATCATTATAAAGTAATGAGTTTAAAGGGACTGACCAGTCCCTTTATAAGGAGCGATAAGCATGAAGCTTTCATTCACCAAAATGCAGGGTTGCGCCAACGATTATATTTATCTGGACTGCCGCACCTCCGGGTGCCGGAGGAGATTGCAGCGCTTTCACAGCGGCTGTCCCGGCGGCACTTTTCCATCGGCGCGGACGGTATTATCTGCATCTGCGCACCGGTCACAGCCGGGGCTCAAGCGGTTTTTCGACTGATGTACAGACCAAGAAAATCGTCCATAAATTCCTGAATCAATGCGCGTGCCTTCATGCATGCTTCCATATTCACCTCAGGAACCGAAAGCCTGCATCTATCTTTCAGCATTTGCCTCGCACGCTCAGCAAGTCAGCATGTCCCGTACCCCATGACAACGGTTCCATACCCACATCTTACCCAATGATACCGGGCGTCCGATACCTGCCATAGAGCGATACCAGATTTCATCGGCACCTGCCTCGATGAGCGTTAACGCCATATCCGGTATAGTATTCTACTGTATGGATGGGCGTAATGGTGATACAGAGCGAACACTGTGAAATCATTCCGGCTTCCTTAGCGTAAGTGATGGAAGGAATAATGTGCGGTATCATTCAGTCCACAGAACGTACGTGTGATGTCTCGTCCCCTGTACTTTCTTCACTTTTGTAAAACAGCCTTACGTACATCCGCAGGCACGGGGCTCATGCGCAGACCATTCAAGTGCGCGATCCAACATGTGAGTTTGTGATACCGGCTTCGTGGAACGGTTTCGTCCATGCACGTACAGCTTTATTAGGATTTTCACCAAACAGCGAAATTGCCCTGTTCAAAACCTCCGCCATTGGTTTCTACCCGGGCAAAACAGCCCATTCCAGCAATAGCTGGAGCAACCTTTACCAACTGGTCTACGCGGGGCACATATTTTCCGGCACTCTGCCACATGTCCCTGAATACCAAACTGAACTTAATTTCCTTTTTCATACTAAATTATTCGGTGTGTTTTTTATATAAGATTATTATTTCAGATTTTTTTTCTACCTTAGCAACTTTACCCTTACCTTGTGTCACTACTGTTACGGCTGCACTGATAGCTGCCAGAATATTACCGGGGACAGGTGCGGGACCATTTGCCGCAGCTTTAGCCGGTGTCACCTCTTCGGGCGCATATTTATTCACCAATGCAATAAGAGATTTTCCTAAGTTAATAACAATCAGCAGGATAGCGAAGACTGTTGCCATACCTACCACCATCAGCAGAAGTGCTGTATTCAAGTTTTCCATATTATAAATTATTAGTTATTCAGCCGAATTTACGAAAAATCGCTCGAAATTAACGATAATCCATTAAAGAAAGGCAGAGAAGAATGATAAAAGATGCTAAAAAGTAAAAGCTTCCCGCACAACCAATGAGGCGGTACGGGAAACTTTAGCATAAAACGGTGTCAGTCATCAATTGCTTTCAAGGAAGGAGAATCAGCCCAACGGATTCTCACCCTGGTCGCCGTCGTTGCCGCCGGGATTGCCACTGTCGTCACCGCCGATGTTTCCACCGGTGGAGGTAGAGGCCTTGCCCCACTCTTCCCAAACAATCTTCGTATTCACCATGCTACGGGGTAGTCACTTGACGGCCACTATTACGCTCCACTTCGGGTAGGAAACGAACGCGCACTCCGTTAATCAGCGAAGCGCTTACCTCCGCAGCCGTCGGCACTCCTCTTTTTAGTAGAGGTGGCAGTATAGTAGAAGGTGCCTACACCGTCTATCTTCACAGTACGTCCCTGCCCCATGAAATTGCTCAATACACGCCCCAAGTTCTCCATCACCGCATACGTGTCACCACGGGTCACGGTAGAAAGAACAGACAGCTCGTCTGCCACTTCACGGGTAGTAACCGCCTTGCCCCAGGTTACTGATTGAGGATACCACAAATCGTTTACTTTCTTCTGAATTCTTCTAAAAAATGCCATAATCGTAATGTTTTAAATGATTAATTAATAATGTATATCTGATTTCTGTTGTCTCACCCGAGAAACAGAAGTTTTCATCGTGAGGCCTCAACGATTCAGCCGTCTGCTTTTCTCAAATTCGATGTTGCAAAGTTAGGGTAGGAAACAAGGGAAAACAAGAAAATGGCATCTACAACCGATTTTCATAAATCACTTAAAAACAAAAGGATTACAAAAACCATATCTCTACAAGAAGAAGGGGGAGAATAAAGCTGAAATAAGAAGAATAAGGTGGGGAGGATGTAAAATTAAACTGTGTCAGCAAGGAATAAAATATTAATTTTGCTAACACAGTTTTTTTTTTTATGAAAGAAGAATTTGATTTTGAAAGTATCAAGAACAAGGCAATAGAGCAGCTGAAAGCCGGTAAGCCCTTGTTAGGTAAGGATGGTGCTTTCGCCCCCTTATTGGAAAGTATCTTGAATGCAGCCTTGGAAGGTGAAATGGATGCGCATCTTACAGAAGAAGAACGTCAAATGGGCAACCGCCGTAACGGGAAAATGCAAAACAGGTCCAAACGGCATTAGGTGAGGTAACCGTGTCCACTCCCCGTGACCGTAATTCAAGTTTTGAGCCACAGTTCATAAAAAAGCGTGAGACAATTCTTGCAGAAGGCGTAGCAGACCGTATAATAGGCCTGTATGCTCTTGGTAATAGCACACGTGAGATTAGTGAGTGGATGGAAGAGAATCTTGGTAATCGTGTATCGGCAGATCCAATCAGTTCCATTACAGACCGTGTACTTCCGGAAATAAAGACATGGAAATCACGTATGCTTGATTCTGTCTATCCTATAGTATGGATGGATGCCATCCATTATAAGAACGTGGTTGTGCTGTTACACGTGCAATATATAATGTGCTGGGTATTGACCGGGAAGGACATAAGGAGCTCCTCGGAATGTATGTATCAAGAAATGAGGGGGCAAACTTCTGGCTCAGTGTACTGACAGATCTTCAGAACCGTGGAGTCGAAGATATTCTTATTGCCTGTATAGACGGCTTGAAAGGTTTTCCTGAAGCAATCCAAAGTGTTTATCCCAATACAGCCATACAGCTTTGTGTTGTACATCAGATTCGTAATTCCATCAAATATGTAGGCTCCAAAAATCAAAAGGAATTCCTGAAGGATTTGAAATGCGTTTATCAGGCTGTAAATAAAGAATCGGCAGAAAATGAACTTCTTAAGCTGGAAGAAAAATGGGGCGAACAGTATCCTATCGTTATCAGGTCCTGGCAGGAGAATTGGGATAAGCTGTCCGAATATTTCCAGTACACTCCGGCTATTCGTAAGCTCATATATACAACAAATACTGTTGAAGGGTATCATCGTCAGATCCGTAAGGTGACAAAAAACAAAGGCGTGTTCCCGTCGGATACAGCCCTTGAGAAACTGGTTTATCTTGCATACCGTAATATACGGAAGAAGTGGACTATGCCACTTGCCAATTGGGCTACAATCTCACAGCAACAGGCCATAAAGTTTGGAGAACGATTTAAATTATTGTAATTTTACGCTCGTCGGGACGGGTGGTCCCGCCCCTTGGCGCTGGCCGTTCCCCGACCGATAAGTTTTCTACTGAGAAATAATGCGTGACACAGTTTATTTTACACTACCTAAGGTGGTAATCTCTACAGCAATACACGCAAACCTCTGATAATGAAGGCACCTGTATCTTCCGGTCTCTACAGGGTAGTTGTTATAAGCTATTCCTTGCAATACGACATCATTTACATTTTAATTTTGTAATCGAGAACTCTCTCATTACCGTCACAAAAACTCATCAGGCAGTCTTTTAAGTACCTCTTCCTTATGGCAGTAGGCACACCACCATAATAGGCTTCCGCAATGCCACCCGTAATAGCCCCATCGTATCCGCATCTCCTCTTAAAGAAATGGTCAGTCGAATGGCACTTTCATAGTCCGTACTTTCCAAAAAAGCAATGATAGATTCCGGTACTGTACCCTGACAAAAATATCATAACTATAAGTAGCCCCTTATCTCATTGCAGGTACGGTCAAGATTATAACCGAACGTTTCCTCCAATGTATCAAAAGCGTATACCACAATTATATTTGTACAAGACTTCTGATTCAATTTCTTTATTAATGCGAATCCTTTTTCCTATCATTGAAGTTTATGCTCACTGTTTTCTCGAACTAATCCTTTCCAATCATTCCAATAACAGCACCTGACTTTAGCCATGTTTCCTATTAGTTCAACCCCTGGTAGAATATCATCGGCTATATTCGAAATATCGACCTTTTGAGAATATATTTCCCCGACAAAAACCTCGCGAAAGGTTAGAGATGTCTGATTTTGAGAAGACATATTGCCTGTTCTCATAATTGCCATGCCAAAAGCTGGCAAAACCGTTGATGCTGTTGTCAACAAATATATTTGCCATGCACTCATTTCTGAACATGTAGCACCTACTTTTTTCAATTAAAGTCTCTTTTCTAATGCTTTTTGTTGAATGACCGGTATCAATATAAAACCAAGAATTATCTCCTATATTGACATGCTGTGCAAAAAATATATTTTCAGTATTCCATTAAAAAGTCAGTTCGTCCAAAAATGGATAAAACGTCATGATTATATCCATCAGGCGGCATTGTTTCTTCATGCAGAGATTTCAAATACCTATGAAATGCGTAACCTATCCAACCATACTCATTACTTTCTTTGATTAGACGGACAAGGCCCTTCGCCTTCATTCGCATCTCCTCGATTTCTTTCTCGTCACTCTCCAACACATCATACTCTATAATCTGATTCAAGAGAGATTCCTTTGCCCACATCTTTTAATGAGTGTGTTTCCTTTTGTCGTTCTCCAAGTATATATAAAACGGCCAAATTCCACAAGCAGCGAATAGAAGGGCAAGGTTCTCCACAAACTTTCAATAGATATTCAATAGCATGTTCAAAATCACCAATACCCCATAATACACTGAAGGTATTTTTGCATAGCATTCTTAGAACCATTTGATGCCGCAAGACGTAAACTCATCTCAACCCTTCATCCATATTATTTTCGCAATTCAGCAAAAGAATGCCTATATTGTTTGCTACTTCATAGATTCCATCATTGGTATGCTTGCACATAACAAGCCTTTATGTCATTATAAAATTGAATATTCTTTTTGAAGAGATGAGAAAGCATGAACTCATTAAAATCTCCTGCACATTCGGCAAGACTGCAAGGTTTACATACCGAAAAATCTGCAAAAGACCTGTTCCCCTGAATCCACTACATAGTTTTTATCAAGATTATCAAAATACTTTGGTATCTTTTAACGGATTATCAAAATACAAGTTTCTCGTTATGAGCTGGGACAAAATAAACACATCCTCCTGTCTAACCTTATTTTCTACTTTATCAATCTTTTTTGTCCTTGAACTTCTCCGTTGTCAATCGACACATCGGGGTAGAATTCAACCATTTTCCGACAGTTCTCGCATACAGACACAACACCGGCATAAGATAGTGGACTAAGGTCTATATTTACTTTATACCATACAAGCCCCTCTGATGAATTGCCACACTTCAGGCAAGGAAGTCTTTTGGGCTCACCCGGTATTTTGTTCCTGCACATTATCCATGATATAGCCATACGCAAACGGTAACCGTTTAAAACTCCAATACCTAACTGTTGAATCTTGTAATGGGTCTGGCGCACACACCACATGGGTTACAATATCATCCTTAACTCTAAAAAGAACATACATCGGTTTATAACCCTCTATTTGGTCGTACACTGCTACATGACTATAATAATTGCAAAATTTGATACTTGTGCGTACATTGATACAATCATGCTTTAGTCGCTTTTCCTTATCTATCCAATATGATTCAAAATCAGCAATGCCACTTAGTTCTTTGTGCTTATAAATAATAAGTTTTACGTTTTCTGATAGGAAAGGCCTTAGTGTAGAAAAATCCTGATTATATCTGCAAAACGCAAATTTCTTTGCAATCTCAGTATATATATCATTAGGCAAGGAATCTTCAATCCGCAATCCTTGCCTATGTTTCTCCATAGCATCCTTAAGTTTCTTATTCTTGACGTGTCCTACAATAATCCATACCATTGCTGATAGTGTAAGAATAGCATACGCGACGCCTATAGTCAACCAAATATTCATAACACATTCAAAGATTATCCCAGAACTCCGGAGATTGCTGATCCATATCCAAATTATCATTATAATAAGGATTATCATCTATACTCCCCCAACCATCAGAATCATCCTCCTCAATATAATTCTCCTCTATTACATTATCTTCAATTTCTTCTACAAACCCAGAGCCACTTTCTGCTATATCCTCTACCCCATCCAATTGAGCAGTAAGCATGTCTTGCCCTTCAAAATCCTCATCTACCCTATCAAATTGCGCTCTTAACAAATCTTGTTCAACCGCTTCTTCTACATTATTATACTTTGCTTCAAGTGCTGCGTATGCATCTTCTTGTTCACTAATAGAAACTTGATTAGCAATAATTTCATGCATTACCATTTCATCATCCATAATTAACTTTTTTTTTCCATTTTTGTATCTCCTTTTTAATCCTTTTTCAGTTACTTTATGCTCAACAGATTCCATAGTTTGGAGAGCATTATCCAACATTCGCTGATTATACTCTTCTTCTTGATTTGCTACTGAGATTGTATTCTCCACTACTTCCCAATCTCTAATTGACATTCTTTTTCTTTTTCATAATCTTCATTTTTTAGGGTTACTATTTTTATACTCGCTTATCTTCTTAGCTTAATGTATATTTTTTCACCAATTCATTCAAAGCTGTCGCTTTTTACATTCAACTGATGTTCTATAATCAACTCATAATCACATTTCTTATCACCCAATTTACCCGCTACTACGAATAATTCCAAAGACAGCAAAAAATAAAGAAATGATAATATAAAACGCCATAGCCTCTTTCCTTGTAAGAATAATCTCTAACATGGCATTCAGTTCTTCCAAGAAACCCACATTAGTCAACAATTCTCCACGCAAGTTATCTTCCACTCCAATTTTTTTCTGCACAAACTCATCTTGTTGTTTCCGTAACCTACTCAAATTAAGATTATTCATTTTTACCTGCTCAGTCAGTGGATTCGATACCAGAATCGATGCGACTGTAGTTTCTGGTATTTTCTTGTATGTACCATCTTCTTGCTGTACATTTTTATAAGTGGTAGTCGTAGTCACAGCTTTTTTCACTGGTTCCTTTGCTATCTCCTCATTCAACATTTCTGTTTTACTTTCCAATGAATCAATATTTTGCTGAAGTTCATTCAACTTATCTTCAATAAACTCTCAACCTTGAAGGCAATAACTCCACAACCTGCCTATCTGTTATCTCCACCATTTTCCTCTTTTTATGTCTTCACCAAATATCACCTGGTCTAATATCGAAGAACCTAAAACAGCCATAATCACTGCTATAAAAAAGCGAAAAGCAAAAATGAATTTACTAGTCTTCACTGCCAATATTATCTGTCTTTCTATCTGAATTACTATAACTATAAAAATAACTGATGAAAAACACATCCCCATAAAGGTGCATGTACATAACGTTGAGCAAAACAAAAGCCCGTAAAACCCCACAAAATAATTAATATCAGCAAAGCCGCTGTATATTTCTTCAGATACTTAAAACTCGCTTCACTGCATTGCGATAAAATCCGCCTATTCCAACCTGTGAGAAAACATCCAAACTGCAACCACCATTTCATAATTAATTCCTCCTTTCAATTTGTTCTAATGACAATGCGCCAAGTCCTCTTAAAAACCTCTTTCATAAGACAGGAGCATTCCTGTCATATAAGGCACGTTTTCTTGAAAGTCCCGTTCCATTCTATTTAATTCTTCCATATGCTGAAGCAACATCTCCTTCTTCATTTCAAGTTGTTTAACAAGGTCAACCAAACCGGCCTCAGAGCGAGATTTTATATGGAAATCCAAATTGCGCAGATTATCCGTGTATTTCAGTTTTACTTGACGAAACTTTATTTCCAGATTGCTACGAATCATAGATTTATTCATTTCCTTATACGAGACATCCGGATTAGACAATGCATCGTCATAACCTTTCGTCTCGTAGTCTTCCTTTAGGAAACTATAGATTAAATCAATAGGCATACCGGTACCATAATTGATTAGCACTGTAGAACTGCTATTCAACTGATTCTGTTTCATCAGTTTCCCGATTTCCATTCTCAACAATTTCTTTCTGTCATTACAGGAGCCCCTACGGAAAACTCCTGACGTTTTCTAAAATAATCAAATAAGCTCATACTATTTATGTTTTAATAATTAATACTTTCACTTTTATAAATGGAACGTGTATCACTACAAATTCCATTCAAAGCACGAAGTGCATTCGTGCAGCCATAAATAGTATAGTTCAATTCTTCTACCCTCATTGTTAATTCAATACATGATTCTTCAGCATTCCAACTACTACTCATGGCTTTCTTATGTTATGTTATTCACTTGTTTATCGTGTAGAAAACAAAAAGGTAAACATCACGAACTACGAAAATTAAAAGAAACAAGAATGGCATGCCCTAAATCCCAATTGTTCTAACAATCTGACATCCAAAGCCAGCTCCGATTAAACTTCATACGATAATAATCATACAACATAGCTATTATTGGACGTTTGAACTTTTCTTCATAATTACAAAGAAAGGTTTTCACTTCTGCATCCGAATATCCCGTTCTATTATTTATTATCTGATTCGGAGAATTCCCCAGATAGGCAAGTTTTCCATACTGCTTTAGAATAGCTGTATTTTTAGGAGATTGATAATAATATTTTCCTGCCTGCTTTAGCTTCTCATTTATCTTACTTTCCAATTCTTCCTGAGTCCAATTATTTATAATTGTAGTTCCCGAATTTTTCAGAGGTGCTATTTCTTCTATCTTCAACCGCATATGAAAAGCGGCATAAAAACGCATTTCAAACACATCCTCTTTCCCTTCGAGAAGATAACGGTTACTCTTAAACCAAGTACGAAAACGTTGTACCATTGCTATTCCTCGATTTCTAATCTCTTCTGGAACTCTAAAATTACAAAACTCGGCGTTCAGCCGTTCGCAATCTTCTGTTTGATGATAACATGGAGCTTCGCCCTCATATACATATCTATAAGAATCCTTTATTTCGGCTTTTTGATAAACATCTTTCACAAATCTTTCAGGATTCATTAGAAATTCCTTATAAGCCAACAAAGATTGTTCTTCCTTTTTATTGAAAAATGAATGGGTCTATCATAAACCTCACCTTCCAAGTTTAACCCTTTCCAGTCCAATTTTCTCAATATCCGTTTCGAATTGGCCACTGTTATAAATACCATATCATTACCTCCTACTATTTACGACTTTCAATATTATCTGCTCTTCATTTATTTATCGTACAAGAATAGAATAGGTAAACATGAAAAGATATTTTTTGCGATTAAACTAAAATCACATAACCAAAGTCGAAAACAGAGTAACAAAATCTTCATTTACCAAAGTTAATCACTATTTTTGTCCCATATAATAATACTATGGCAGAAAACAGAATCAAAATATGTGAGTTGAGATGAAACGCTTTTTTATAATATGGCTATCACTCTTATGCGTGCTCTGTTGTCAGGCGCAACAGAGACATGCCTTGATTGTCGCTATTGCCAATTATCCCAAAGAGTCCGGCTGGAACAGCATCCACAGCAATAATGATTTGCAGATACTACTGCCGCAGTTCGATAGATTGGGATTCCGAATCAACACATTGACAGATAAGCATGCCACGAAAAAGAACATTATTCAAGCACTGCAACACCTTTATTAAACAACTTAAAGCCGGAGATGACGTCTGCCTACACTTTTCCTGTCACGGACAACAAATGGAAGATGACAACGGAGATGAAGCAGATGAGTTGGACGAAGCACTTATCCCCTATGATGCCCAATCCACATACCAAAAAGGCATTTATGAAGGAGAGAATCATTTACGTGATGACGAACTTGAGAAGTTCTTAATCAGCATCGGGCAGAAAAATAGGCATCGATGGTTCTTTTTTTGATAACTTTCGATGCTTGCCACAGTGGAACAGCCAACCGTATTGAGGAATACGTAGAAGATGACGATGCCCCTATCCGTGGAACCAATGTTATTTTTTTTCCTCCAATCCTTTCTATATAGCACCCGGCAACAAACATATAGAAAGGAAAACAAAACTTGCACAACAAAACGGTTTGTCTCCCATCTGTATCATCAGTGCCTGCCAACCTTCCAACGTAACTTTGAAACAAAAGTAGGAAACAGCTATTATGGTACCTTGTCCTACTCTTTATATAAAGTGCTGAAAGAGGTTAACCAATGGAATAGAATTTACTATCCCAAGATATGGGAACAAGCCAAAAGTTTCTCATCAAAGCAAATTCCAATGATTGAATCTTCTTATGCCCTCTGAACAATGAAAGAAGATATTATATCCCACATACAAGACAATCGTGAAGTCAGCCGCATCTACTCGAACTGAGAGCCGGCTTCTTTTGCATACAATCACATCACTTTCCCCATGATACGAGAAGAAGACAGAGAAGAAATCTACAATGACTCCTTCATCGCCTTATGCAATAACATTTCATCAGGCAAACTACAGCAATTGACTTGTTCCCTTACAGACCTACATCAACCAAATAGGCAAGAACAAAACCATTGACTTATTACGGAAGAAAAATTCAGTACAATCATTGCCTGAAAGTATGAGATAATAGGATGCGGCAACAATCTTGATATTACAGACGATGACAATAATGCCATAGCCATAGAACGCCAAGAAGAAATCTACAAATTAGTGAAAGAGATGGAAAATGATACTTGTCGCAAGATATTATTTGGCTTCTACTGGCAACGCCATTCCATGGAAGCGCTTGCAGAATTAATAGGATTAAACAATGCCGACGTTGCCAAGAGCACTAAAGTCAGGTGTTTCACCAAATTGCGGAATGCAGTTTTAGCCGTATTCCGTAAAAAGGACGCTGAATTCAACTTTGCAAATGCAACAGAATTCTGATTAATAATTTGTTTAAATTTTTTCGTTTGGCGTGAGGTATCCAAGTCTTTTACGAGGTCGATTATTGAGTTTATTTTCAATCCACTTAATCTGTTTGTTGGTTACTTCACTAAAGTCCTTACCCTTTGGGATATACTGCCCTGATAAGCCCGTTGGTGTTTTTCATTGGCACCACGTTCCCATGAGTGGTATGGTTTGCAAAAATAAATTTTATTTCCAATTTTTGCGCAATTTCCTCGTGCTTTGCAAACTCCTTTCCATTGTCAGCCGTAATTGTGTGTATTAAGTTTTTCACTTTCCGCAGTGCCCATACTGCAATCTTAGCTACCAGGATGGCTTCTTTTTCCCGACAACTTGCGTATCAGACCCTGCTTGTTGCTCTGTCGTTAATGGTAAGAATGGCACCTTTGTGGTTCTTACCAATAATTGTATCTATCTCTAAATCACCAAATCTCTCCTTCAGTTCCACTATCTCGGGATTCGCTCATCAATATCCACCCTGCCTGGGATAAATCCTCGCCCTGCATTTTTAGAGAACCACGTTTGGCATACCTGCGACCTTGTCTGCGAAGATATTTGTGCAGTTTGCCACCCGCCGCTTATCCTCCCAAATCCAGCGATATATCGTTTCGTGAGATACCATCGCAATTCCCTCAAGCGGCTCCTGCCGACAATCTGCTCCGGGCTGAATCCTTTCTTCAACAGCTTTATTATCCGTTTTCTCATTGCCGGTGTAAGCACTTCCTTGCGATGTTTTTGCTGCTTGCGCCTGTCTGCTTTTTCGCTGGGCAAGCTCCATGCTATAGCTACCACTTCGGGCGTCGCAATTGCGCTTTATCTCCCTGTAAACAGTGCTTTTTATCTACTCCGATAGCTTCCGCTATTGCTTTTTGCTCATCGGTATTTGCAACATCATAGAAATTGCATACCTTTGTTCCTCGGTTATATGTTTGCTCATCTGCAACTTTTTTTCTTTGGACGGACAATTAAAGCAAAGATAGCAAACTTTATCCATTCAGAGTGAGAGAAAGGGGGACATTGTCTCTCTTTCCTCTCTGAAAAAATAAATGTTTTTATTGCTTATTATCCGCACCCAAAAAAGTTGCATTTATAAGTTGAACTCAAGGACTAATATAATACTGATGTAATATGGATGCACAAAAAAGAAGAGATAGAAGATTTGATTGCAAAGACAATCAGACAAATAGGACATGAAAAGGACATTCAGGACATTGAGACATTAAGGTCATTCACTGCTAATATGAAAAGGAAAGACGGATTAGAAAATTTCTGATTCCAATCACTTCTATTGCGGCTGTCTTTGTACTCGTATTTTCACTGAACATATACCACAACAATCGTATAATGAATAATATGTTCGTCACCTATTATACACCATTGGAATACGACCAAGAATTAGCATCACGAGGAAGTGAATCAATCTCCCCGGGAATAATATCCGCCATGGATGCTTATCATAAGAAGCTATACAAGGATGCTTTACAAAAATTCAATGTTATGCAGAGTGTTGACCGAAATTTCCTAATATATAAAGCTATTTGCCTCATAGAGACCAAGCAACTGCCCGAAGCAATAGACTTGCTTAAACAGTTAGTGAATGATGGAGAAGGTACAGAATATTGGCAACAGGCTAATTGGTATTTGGCAATAAGCTATTTAGGCAATCATCAAAGGGATAAGGCTATAAAATTATTTAACACCATTATTAAATCTAATACTATATATAATGAGGAAGCCAATAAAATGATACAAAAATTCAAATAAACATTACTATGAAATTATTTCTATTTGGAGCTGGAGCATCCATACCTTTTTAAGACTCCATTAACGACCAATTATATCACTCAAGAAATTTCAGAGGCAGAAAGATGGAAGCCAATTTTAAAATACTATTGGGAAAAATCACATACTCATTTTCTTTCCGCTCATAAAATTAGTCGTATAATAAAAAAATTGATTAAACGACATCGACTATAATTTTGAAGACATTTGCGAATCTTTCGATAAACTAACATTGTATCAATGGCCCTATCTCACATCTCCAAACTTCAAACTCACAATGCAAGATTTAAGAATTTGCAATGTTATAAGATATCATAAAAACTCAAAACAGGTACTATCCTGCCTTTCCTTTACAGATGTGTCCTTCTATCTATAATTTTAGATAATGAAGAAAAAACATTGCAGTGATTATTCAGAGCTAATCAGACTTCAGCAATCATTCTTAAAAAATTATTCTGACAATGAAGATAAAATGTCAATAATCTCTCTTAATTATGATGACTGCTTATATACATCTATAAAAGAAACATTCAATACAGGATTTATAAGTAATGGAGAAAACCACAATCGCTATGCATTTTCTCCCCATGTTTTTTTAGTTCTTCTAAAACCATAAGTTTCTTACATGGGAATATCCGATTTGATAGTAAGTATTTTAATCCTATAAAGATTATTAATCATCAAGCAAGAATTGCAAATATGGATAATTTAAGCCTTATTTCTATTTACGATACAGAATCCTATTCTTTCAACACATTTCTTACAACTGGCAAAAAAAGCAAAGAGGCCTCCTTAAATTATAATCCCTATGCCATGTATTATCAGAAAATGGCAAGTGACATACTATGCAGCGACGAAATTATTATAATTGGATACTCATTCAATGATAAACACATAAATCGAATGTTATTAAATTATTAAAACAAACTCTATGAAACGGCTTATTATCATAGACTATTGCAAGTACATTTTTTTAATTATGAGCATACTGAAAACACACCCAGCATTATAAGCAAAAAAATTCATGATTTATTTTCTACAACCTTTAATGATGACGCTTATGAAATACAAAAAGTTTAACGAAAACGGATATGGTTATCTATTCCCTAAGATACTGCTATATACCAAAGGCTACGAAGCCTTTTTAAAAGAATTTTCTTCTGTTCTCACACTTTACTCTGATAGTATATATTTTCCTTAATATTTTGGCTACAAAATAATATGAAAGATTATATCATTATTTTATTAATACTTTTGGAGTTAGCACACGAATCTCTGCTCAAAAAAGCACATCTATTGAATTTATTCAAAAGGGAGTGGAATACGCCCAAAAAAGAGAACTACGACTTAGCAATTTTTTATTTAAAGTTAAATATCAAAGAAAACAATATTCCTGACAGCATAAGGGTAAAAAGGGTGTTTCTATTTACAACATGCCTACTATTTGTCCGGACATTCTGATTTCTCCTGGGATTTATTAAAAACATTATAGCCTACTATATGATAGTCCAGATAGTGTTGCGGTGAGTTATATAACAGAAACAGCCTATATATTGGCTAAATCGGGCCAATATAAAGAAGCCATTAGTGTACGGTAAACTGGCAAGAACAGAGAACTAAATCTTTATGGAGAATCATCACTTGAATATGCTTTTTGCATTAGATAATCTTTCTATACGATATCGAGAAATGTAAAAATTGACTCTGCAATAGTTTTTGCAAAAAAAGCTATTCAAATTATATCAAAAAACTATTGGAAAAGGAATATGGACTACGCAACTTCACAAAAATAATTTAGCCTTACTATACTATGAAAAAGGCAAAATTACAACAAAGCTATAAGCCATAAAAAGAAAGCTGTAAAATTACATAAATTACTTAAATCAGACACAACCTCAAGCTATGCAATACTACTAGATAATATTGGAGTCATCTATAAAAGCAAAGGAAATATGCAGAAAAAAGCATAGATTATAATAATTATAAATCTATTAAGATTCTCCAAGCCATAAATGACACTTGCTCCATAGACTATATTACTGTACTTAATAATCTAGCAATCAAATACTGTACCATAGGACAATATGATACTGCAATCAAGATTGGGTACAATTCATTATCTTTATCACAAAAACTTGTAGAGACAAATAATATATGCCATGCCATAGTTTTTACATATTATAGCATCTGCACATCTCAGTAAAGGAGATATACAGAACTACATACAATCAGTATCAAAAGCAATACCTATTCTAGAAAATACTATAGGAGAAAATCATTCTATATATATTGATATTATGAAAGAATTAATTCATATACATATAACAACAGGAAGTACATTCAAGCTTATTCCTTTTTATAGAAAGGGAATAGAGAATATTATTTCCCTATATGGAGAAAACAGTTTTATAATAATAAACTGGCTTATAGATTTAGCAACATGTTACAAATACGGAGTAGGAAATGACTCCTACCAATTATTACTCTTATGAAAAAGTCCTTAATTTAGCTAAAAAATACACTATAAAAAAAAGAGTCTCTTATATATGTCAGACCATTCATAATATTTGCACTATTCTAGATGAGATTATCCCTAGTGAAATTTTATTAGCAATAGAAGAAGAAGTATTTTTCAATTAGAAAAAAATTATTGCCACACAATCATCCTCAATACCTTTCATCACTAAATAGTATAATAACATATTATACAAAATGCAATATGCTTTAAAGAAGCTATTTTTATTGGAGAACAAATGTTAAATACTAATAAAAAGAACATGGATGGTGCACTTTTACATAATTTAGCTATTGCCTATTCAAAAACTGGGAACGTCCCAAAAGCTCATACACCTTCTCGAAAAAAACTTCCTGAAATATACAAAAAAAAGAATTTGGGAAATGTAATATACACTATTTAAATAATTTATCAGACCTTTGTCTTAACTATCATAAGGCACAGTTGCATGATAATGTAAAAAGAAGACAGTTGAAGAATTAATTTTTCATAACAGACAAGATGTCATTCAAAGATTTATTACTACTCAATCAAAAAAAGAAAGAAATTATTATTGAATAATGTTTATCTTTCACTCAACTATTCTCTTATTTTGCTTATCAGCATAAAGATGATGAAGATTATATCCGGTTAGCTTATGATGCAGCTCTCCCGATTTAAAAATATTCATCCCACAATTCATAAAAAATCAATGAGCAATATGCATCTTATGGAAATAACCCAATGTACAATGACTATAAAGAATTTCTAACAATTGAAAGAAAAATCAACGTTTTACAAGAAAGAACAGCTAATAAAAAAGAGATTGATTTTACTTTAAGAGACAATCTAAAAAATTAAACCGCAAGTTATCACAAACAGTTATACTTAATACTGATATCAGAAAACTTATTCAACTCAAATGGAAAGATATTCAATCTTATCTATCTCCATCAAGTGTAGCTATTGAGTTCGTAAATGTACCTATAGAGAAGGATAACCACAATTACATAGCTTTAATTTCTTAAAAAGGCATGGGATTCTCCAAAAAATTGTTTTCATTTAGTCTTTCAACAAATGATTCTACTAAATTCGACTGGCATTCACATCAGCTTTACAACATAATATGGAAACCTATCGAACAATATCTTTCTATAGGTGATACCATTCACTTTTCCGCTTCAGACATAACTTCACAAAATTCCCATCGAATCTCTCTCCCCGTTGGTAACGGAAAAATCATGAGTGACATCTATCATATGCATCGTCTGTCCTCCACCTGAGAGCTGGCTTTAAAGAAAGATCCCATAAAGTATAAAAAAGCAGCATTATACGGTGGACTAAATTACGATATGACAGATAGCGATATGAAAAAACGAAAGCTCCAAATATCAGAAAGAAGATAATACAGATATCCTTTCTGCATCCAGAGGTTTATTAGAAGACTCTATCAGAGGGCACAAATGGATTCAGCTTTGGCAATACACGAAAAGAAGTGGAATATATAAAAGAACTATTGAAAAGAGCCATATCACTGCCAACATATTTAAAGGCAATAGCGGAAACGAGGAGTCTTTTAAGGCCTTGTCCGGACAAGAATACAACATTATTCATCTTGCTACACACGGATTCTTCTATCGAATGAAGTTGCCAAGAAGAAAGACTATTTCAAGCCTATTCTAATGCAAAGACGAACTAAACATAAGCCCAACAGACATGTCCTTATGGCGTTCCGGTTTAGTGTTGTCAGGTGGAAACCGTGCATGGAAAGGAGACTCTATCCACGAGAAGAAGTAGAAGATGGCATTCTAAAATCCCAAAAGAGATTAAAGACTTGGATTTTGAGGTGCAGACTTAGTTGTTCTTTTCCGCCTGCCATACAGGACAAGGAGAAGTGACCAATGAAGGAGTGTTTGGGTTGCAGCAGAGCATTCAAAATGGCAGGTGTACAGACTATCGTAATGAGCCTAACAGAAGCGGATGATCAAACCACAATGGCCATGATGAACAAATTCTACACCAGTCTCCTTTCAGGACAGTCAAGCATGATGCTTTCTATAATGCACAGCAGTACATACGTTCTATAAAACCCGGACCCCTATATATTGGGCCGGATGGAATTATGTTAGACTAAAGTAAATAGTCACAACCTTTTTCCCGATTAAACCATAAGCCCCCAGTGTTTTGCATAATTCAAAGCATCAGACTCTATTCAATATTTATTTGTAACAACATTTCAAAACCCAAAGACATCCGTTTCAAGCCATCAAGCCGTCACAGTCCATCCCCCAGAACACCTTCTGAAGTGGGGGTAATTCAGTATACGACTGAATAGGATTCAATATACGACTGAATGGCATTCAGTATACGACTGAATAGGGTTCAGTATAGGAGTGAAAATAATCCATCTTCCTTTTCGGTTCGGAAGTGCAGTATGCAAAGCATGATTCTGTAAACATTTTCCACCCACAAAGCCACGTCCGGAACAGGCGTTGGCAAAAACAGTTTATGGAAATTGAGAAACACCAAGTGAGATTTATGCCTGATTCGCAGACGAAAATGCAGCTAAAATCTTCTTGATTCTTCGAGATTCTTGAAGAATCAAGAAGAAATTCCAGAAAAAACCGTATTTTTGCATAAAGAACTAATTTATAGGAATTATGTTAGAGCATCCACCTATATAGCAATGCACAGGAAAAGTCGGAATCCTTGAAACCGGACTTTTTAGCTGAAGTACAATCCGCCAATGCCGATTATCCGTATTGGGATAAAGTGAAATACATTCGTACAGAAAGCGGACTGAGCGGGAAACAACTGTGGCATGCGCTCAAATACCTCCGGCAACTGAACAGAACCTCCCTGCATTTCGGCAAGTACCGTTTCAGCTTTATGATGACGGATGAGATATTTGAGTTGCTGCACTATTTCGACATGAATATCGGTGGCAGTCTGACAGGTGAGCACTTGATTCCTTCTGAGAACAAGAATGCCTATCTTGTTTCGTCCATCATGGAAGAAGCCATTGCTTCCAGCCAGATGGAGGGGCTGCTACCACTGAAAAGTAGCGAAAGACATGCTTCGCAAAAGTGAAAAGCCCAAAGACAAGGGACAACAGATGATTCTGAACAGCTACCAGACAATCTGCCAAATCAAGAGAAATGCGGAAAGTAATTTTTCCGTCCGGCAGCTCCTGGATATTCATCGCTCAATGACCGAGAACACGCTCGACGAAGAAAACGATGCAGGACGAATACGCCAACATGACAACATCCTCATAATGGACGGCATCACCGGTGACGTTGCCCATACGCCTCCGCATCATGAAGAATTGCCGAACTTGCTTGCCGATTTGGAAACGTTTTTCAACAAAGACGGAAAAACATTTATACATCCCATAATCAAAGGCATCATCATCCACTTCATGCTGGCCTATTTTCACCCCTTTGTTGACGGAAACGGACGAACCGCCCGCTCACTGTTCTACTGGTATATGCTCAAAAAGGGGTATTGGCTGGTGGAATATATGTCTATTTCACGAACCATATACAAGACCAAAAGGAACTATGAAAAAGCCTACCTCTATACAGAATATGACGACAACGATCTGACTTATTTCATCCTATACAATTTGCGGACGATGAAGAAGGCCTTTGAAGAATTGAAGATATACCTGAAACGCAAATCGGAAGAGAACAGCAGCATTGTCTTGATTGCAAACATCAAGGGAATCAATACGCGTCAAGCACAAATATTAAAAATTATCCATGAGCAGCCTAACACTTGTTTGTCTGTAAAGGAGGTTGAAAATCGTTTTTCCGTTTCCAATTTCACAGCAAGGACAGATTTGGAAGGACTGGTCGGTTTAGGTTATTTATCTGAACTACAAATAAATAAAGTCAAACGGAATTATATAAAATCGGACAAATTTGACAGTTTAATGAAAAACAAGCTGTAATATTCTTCTTGAAATTTCGAGATTCTTGAAGAATCAAGAAGAATCTATCATTCTCAGCAGCTTCCAATCACTCCCTCCAGCGTCTCTCCATCGGCAAACAGCCTGCCATCCGCTTGTATCATCCGCTTCTTTAGGCGGAACTTCTGCAGGGACACGGAAGCGGGAGATACCGCAATGAGTGTGGCAATCTGCGTATTGCTGCATCGAAATCACTTTCCAATTGCGTCATTTCGCGCATCCGATAGATATTGAACTCCGGTCGGAGGGTTTTGCTTTCTTGCATGGCTTCGATGAGAAGTCCGTCATCAAAGGGGTGGAAAGCGGACTTTAAAGAGAAAAGCATAGCCTAAAAATAAATTTATTAGTAATAATATTATTATAATAGATATATTACTTATCTTTGCTCCCGGAATAACATCTGAAGATTATGGAGAAAAAACCTTTTATATTCGGTGTCGCGACATCGGGCGATAATTTCACCGACCGGGAAAAGAGACCTCACGACTGGTATTGAATTTCCGGCATGGAGTGAATACGGTACTGATTTCGCCTCGTCGTTGGGGAAAACCTCTTTGGTGCAGAAAGCGTGTCGCTTGGCGCAGTCCGACAAATTGAAAGTCGTTTATATCGATATTTTTCTTGCCGTAGCGACAAGGGATTTCTATGACGCATTTGCTTCCGCCATTCTCAAACAAACCTCTTCAAAGTTGGATGAATGGCTGGCGCATGCCAAATTATTCCTTTCGCGTATCAGCCCTAAAATATCGTTGGGGACCGATCCGATGACGGATTTTTCCATATCGCTTGAAATGAATCCCAAGAGCAACGAGATCGATGAAATCCTGCAACTCCCCCGAAAAGATAGCGCAGAAGAAAGGTTGTAATATCGTTGTTTGCATCGACGAGTTCAGCAAATTGCCGAATTCAAAGATTCCAAAACATTCCAGAAGCGATTACGCTCGATCTGGCAATTGCAGAAATCGGTGTCTTACTGCTTATTCGGCAGCAAAAAACACTTGATGAACGAACTCTTTGAAAAAAAGGAGCCTTCCGTTCTATAAGTTCGGAGACGCTATCTATTTGACAAAAATCGGGACGGCGGATTGGGTGTATTATATTTGTGGGCGTTTCGAGGCTACGGGCAAACAGATTTCAAAAGAGTTAGCCGAGAAGATCTGTCAGAGAGTTGACAATCACTCTTCGTATGTGCAGCAGTTTGGCATGGTTGGTATGGATTCATACGGACAAAGTGGCCACGGAACAAGATTTCGAGGAGGCATATCGGGGATATCATTGACCAAAATACACCGTTGTTCGAGAAGCAGACCGAGAGCCTTACGACCTATCAAATGAATTTTTTTTGCGAGCCATTATTGATGGGGTACATAGCGAATTTACCACGCAAGAGGTTTTGCAGAAATATCAACTAGGTTCATCGGCTAATGTCAGCATCGTAAAACGGGCACTGGTCAAGAAAAGAGCTTATCGAGATCGAGAAGCGTCAAGCCATTATTCCCGACCCCGTGATGAAGGTGTGGTTAAAAAGAGAATTAGGTGTATAACAATAGTTCGTTAAGTTTTTATACACTGCTTTTTGTATAGCAACAAATGTCATATTACCTTTCCTTTTTTCATCTAATGCAGCAAAGCTACGATTTTTTTTTTATGAGCAAGAAAAAAGGATATGGGATTTGCTATCATGCAACAAAGTAAATCATTAAAAAGAAAGCCTCAGCAGCTTCCAATCACCCCCTCCAGCGTCTCCCCCATCGGCAAACAGCCTCCCATCTGCCTGCATCATCCGTTTCTTGGGCGGAACTTCTGCTGGGACACGGAAGCGGGAGACACGGCAATGAGCGTGGCAATCTGTGCATTGCTGAAGTGCAGGCGGATAAGCATACAGAGCTGGCTGTCGGCAGGCGTAAGCTGGGGAAAGCGCAAGACAAGGCGTTTGGAAGCACCTCTTGTATACTCTGTCAGTAAGCTTCTGCAAGTAGTTCCACTGGCTGTCCGCAAGGAATTTGGGCTGGATGCGCAACTGCTTCACCACTTCGTCTGCGTCTATCACGGCAGAAGCAAGCGCCTGCACCTGCCCGTCGAGCATCCGGACACGCTCGCCCTCTTTCCTCAACAGTTCCAGTTCGCGGGGCACGGGGTTGTCTTCATACTCCTTGAGACGGGCGCGGAGTGACTCGTTTTCCTTATCCAGACGGCTGCCATGTTCCATGAGGTTCGTCAGCGAGCTATGCACTTCGCGCTCTTCGTCGGTCAGCGACATCTCCTTCAGGCATTCTTCCAGTTCCTCGCGCTCGCGTTCATTTGTTGCGCAAGCGCTGTTTCGTTTCGCTCAAGGTGATAAGGTAGTTGCGGCGGTGGCGCTCTTTCTTGAACCGGACAAGGCTGAACAGCATAGCACCGGAAATGCTGAACATAATCACAGAAAACACTCCCAGAAAAAACGTTCGTAACCACTCGCCGCCGACCGACTTCAGCCGCACATGCACCTGCCATCGAAAGCTCTTTATCTGATTTCCGTATTCACGGTGCAAGCGCCGGAAATCGCGGAGCAGACGCCCTGGGCACTGTCGACAGCACCTTGCACCAACGAGTCAGCATGAGAAAGGAGGACTGTTCGTAGTTCATC
>VOFJ01000544.1_pt1 | contig 45379 bp, 73 predicted proteins | sample 5384081 | NCBI WGS metagenome assembly VOFJ01 (sample SAMN12384729, study PRJNA508395) | human gut metagenome | isolation source: healthy gut I | host: Homo sapiens
GATTTCGGCTTCACCGCGGCGGACCATAAGGGCACCGGCGGCGAGGGTTCTTGACGGCCTTGATGGCCTCCTCTTCCGAAATGTCCTTGCCCTTGTCCTTCTGGATGGACATGTACTCCGCAGCATTGTGCTGAAGCAAGGCCGGGTTGTACGGATTGACGACCTGGAGGGAAACGCCGGTTTCGCCGCTTTCCTGCAGCGCCGCGCGCACCTTTTCGGGGTCGCCGATGAGGATGGGTTCGACGAGGCCTTCGCGGATCAGCTTGGCGGCGGCGGAAACCACGCGCCGGTCTTCACCGTCGGAGTAGACCACGGCACCTTTCCGGGCGCGGCATTTTTCGAGGCAACGTTCGAACACGCTCATTACAGACCAACCTTGCTGATGTCGCGGCCGGATTCGGCAACGACGGTCAGGAGCATGAGGACATAGATGGCGCTGCTCAGGCGGTTCAGGGACGCGAGGATGTCTTCGCGTTCCATGCCGACCTGAACATAGGCCACTTCAACTTCGCGGGCCTGGGCGCGCAGCCAGTTGAGCAGCGCGACGTTCGGGCCGAGAGCCACGTCGGGGACGATGTGGCCCTGGCCGAGGTATTTCATGGGATCGTGGGAGACGAGGCGGATGGCTTCGGCGTTCATGCCGCACAGGGACTGCGCGGGCACGGCTTCGCCGGAGACTTCGGCCTGGAGGATCTGCCACAGCCACACGTTGATGTCAGAAAGGCCGTTTCTGAGGACGGCGGGGAGCTTGTTGTTGCCGTCAAACCCGGTCTGCACCAGCACCGTGCTGGAAATGAGGGTATCCAGCTTGCCGCGCAGGAATATGCGCGGGTGGGACTTGGAGACGACCGTATTGGCGTCAAGGTAGGTTCCATCGGGGAACGATGCCTGTTCGGCGGCCGGAGCGGAGCCGCCTTCGAGCGTATCTATTTCTCCCGTGGTAGTGATGTCGATATTTACAAGGAACGGAAACGGTTGGGTGAAAAGTTGGTTCCGGGGAGAATATTGAAAGCTATCAATAATGACATCGATCATACGTTTTTTCTTTTTATTCCCAATACTGCGGAGGTGGCTTTCTACGGAATGTTGCAGGGACTGGACGATTACTTGAATGAGGAGAAAGTGCAGCAAATTGCTGCATTAGGGCATCATCCGGATATGGAGGAACTGGAAGTCATTCTTTCCCGCCGCATCCGTAGCGAAAAAGGTGGCGATCAAGGATATCAAGCTCCGTACGTTTATTGCCGAAGGAAACAGCCGAAATGATCTGGCGGCTCATGTTTACGATATCACTTACGGAAGCCTTGTTTCCGGTGTCGATAATCTGGTGATTATTGACGATAGTATTGTGCGTGGCACAACATTGAAGCAAAGTATTATCGGTATTCTCGACCGTCTTGGTCCGAAGAAGATTGTGATAGTATCTTCTTCTCCCGCAAGTGCGTTATCCTGACTATTACGGTATCGATATGGCAAAGATGAGTGAGTTTATTGCTTTCCGAGCTGCTGTCGAATTGCTGAAAGAGCGGGATATGAAAGATATAATTGCGTCTGCCTACCGGAAATCCAAAGATCAGGTGGGACTGCCGAAAGAGCAGATGATAAACTATGTGAAAGAATATCTATGCTCCGTTCACCGATGAGGAAATCTCTGCCAAGATGGTGGAACTGCTGACTCCCAAGGGAACAAAGGCGAAAGTGGAAATTGTCTATCAACCGTTGGAGGGATTGCACGAGGCTTGTCCGCATCATAAAGGCGACTGGTATTTTAGCGGTAACTACCCTACACCGGGAGGTGTGAAAATGGTGAACCGGGCGTTCATCGACTATATAGAACAAATGTATCAATTCTAACAACCATACAACGATTCAATAATAAGAATGAGAAATGTGACATTAATCCTTGACGACGGGAGCCGGTTTTCCGGTAAGTCGTTTGGCTACGAGAAGCCGGTGGCAGGCGAAGTAGTTTTTAATACTGCCATGACCGGATACCCGGAGAGCCTTACTGACCCTTCATACGCCGGACAGTTGATGACGCTTACCTATCCTCTGGTAGGCAACTACGGAGTTCCCCCTTTTTCAATCGAACCGAACGGACTCGCTACTTTTATGGAAAGTGAGAAGATTCATGCGGAAGCGATTATCGTAAGTGACTATTCTTACGAATACAGCCACTGGAATGCGGTGGAAAGTCTCGGTGACTGGTTGAAACGCGAGCAGATTCCCGGTATCACAGGCATTGATACGCGCGAAGGCTGACTAAGGTTCTTCGTGAACATGGAGTAATGATGGGAAAAATTGTTTTCGATGATGAACCGGATAATGTGCCTGAGCAGTATACGCAGGCGTTAATTATGTAGATCGTGTATCTTGCAAAGAGATTATTTGCTATCTTCCTGCCGGAACTTCACAAACTTTCTCCGTAAATAGTTCCTATCGCAGCAATTCTCAATTCTCAACTTTCAATTCTCAATTTAAAGAAGGTTATCCTGGTAGATTGCGGTGTAAAGACAAATATCATTCGTTGTCTGCTGAAACGTAATGTAGAGGTGATCCGTGTACCTTGGGATTATGATTATAGCGGACTCGAATTTGACGGACTGTTTATTTCTAACGGACCGGGGGACCCGGATACTTGTGATGCTGCGGTGCAGAATATCCGCAAGGCGATGGCAAACGAGAAACTGCCTATCTTCGGAATCTGCATGGGTAACCAACTGCTTTCGAAAGCGGGAGGAGCCAAGATTTATAAATTGAAATACGGTCACCGTAGCCACAACCAACCGGTGCGTATGGTAGGTACGGAACGTTGCTTCATCACTTCGCAAAATCACGGTTATGCCGTAGACAATAATACGTTGAGTGCAGATTGGGAACCGTTGTTTATCAATATGAACGATGGGTCCAACGAGGGAATCAAACATAAAAAGAATCCCTGGTTCTCTGCGCAATTCCACCCGGAAGCAGCTGCGAGTGGACCTACGGATACGGAATTCCTGTTCGACGAATTTGTAAAACTATTGTAACAATGAAAGAAAATATAAAGAAAGTATTGCTATTAGGTTCAGGTGCCCCGAAAATCGGTGAGGCTGGTGAATTTGACTATTCCGGTTCACAGGCACTTAAAGCCTTGAAAGAAGAGGGTATTGAAACCATTCTTATCAATCCGAATATTGCTACGGTGCAGACTTCCGAAGGAGTGGCAGATCAGATTTACTTCCTGCCGGTGACTCCGTACTTCGTAGAGAAAGTGATCCAAAAAGAAAAACCGGAAGGTATTATGCTGGCGCTCGGTGGTCAGACGGCTCTGAACTGTGGAGTAGCATTGTATAAAGAAGGTATTCTTGAAAAATATAATGTAAAGGTACTCGGTACTCCGGTACAGGCATTATGGATACCGAAGACCGTGAACTTTTTGTTCAGAAATTGAATGAAATCAATGTAAAGACTATCAAGAGCGAAGCCGTGGAAAATGCGGAAGATGCTCGTCGTGCAGCAAAAGAACTGGGTTATCCGGTGATTGTTCGTGCTGCTTATGCATTAGGGTGGCTTGGGTTCCGGTTTCTGTGATAACGAGGAACAGCTGAATATTCTGGTAGAAAAGGCTTTTTCCTTCTCCCCACAAGTATTGGTGGAGAAATCACTCCGTGGCTGGAAAGAAGTGGAATACGAAGTAGTGCGCGACCGCTTCGATAACTGTATTACTGTTTGTAATATGGAGAATTTCGATCCGCTAGGTATCCATACCGGTGAGTCTATCGTTATTGCTCCTTCACAGACGCTTACCAATAAAGAGTATCATAAACTTCGTGAATTGGCTATCCGTATCATTCGCCATATCGGTATCGTGGGCGAATGTAACGTACAATACGCTTTCGATCCGGAATCCGAAGATTACCGAGTGATTGAAGTAAATGCCCGTCTTTCCCGTTCATCGGCTTTGGCATCTAAGGCAACGGGTTATCCGCTGGCTTTCGTTGCGGCCAAATTGGGACTGGGTTACGGACTCTTCGACCTGAAGAATTCTGTAACAAAGACTACTTCTGCTTTCTTTGAACCGGCACTGGATTATGTCGTATGTAAGATTCCTCGTTGGGACTTGGGTAAATTCCATGGGGTAGACAAAGAATTGGGTTCTTCAATGAAATCAGTCGGTGAAGTAATGGCTATCGGTCGTACTTTTGAAGAAGTGATCCAGAAAGGTCTTCGTATGATAGGACAGGGAATGCACGGATTTGTGGAAAACAAAGAACTGGTTATTTCCGACATTGATAAAGCCTTGCGCGAACCGACCGATAAACGTATTTTCGTGATCTCGAAAGCGTTTCGCGCCGGCTACACCATCGATCAGGTGCACGAATTGACTAAGATTGATAAATGGTTCTTGCAGAAGTTAATGAATATTATGAAGACTTCCGAAGAACTGCATAGTTGGGGAAACAATCACAAACAGATTACCGACTTGCCGAACGAATTGCTCCGTAAAGCTAAAGGTTCAAGGTTTCTCCGATTTCCAGATTGCCCGTGCCATCGGTTACGAAGGTGATATGGAAGATGGAATTCTTTATATCCGCAAACATCGTAAAGAGGCGGGTATTCTTCCGGTAGTGAAGCAGATCGATACTTTGGCTGCCGAATATCCGGCACAAACCAATTATCTGTATCTTACTTATAGCGGTGTGGCAAATGATGTTCATTACTTGGGCGACCATAAATCCATTGTCGTATTAGGGTCTGGTGCTTATCGTATCGGTTCTTCCGTAGAATTTGACTGGTGCGGTGTGCAGGCTTTAAATACTATTCGTAAAGAAGGGATGGCGCAGCGTGATGATTAACTATAATCCTGAAACCGTATCTACGGACTACGATATGTGCGATCGCTTGTACTTTCGACGAATTGACTTTCGAACGTGTCATGGATATTCTGGAACTGGAGAATCCGCATGGGGTAATTGTATCTACCGGCGGTCAGATTCCAAATAACCTTGCTTTTGCGTCTGGATGCACAGAAGATCAATATTCTAGGTACGAGTGCCAAAAGCATTGACAACGCTGAGGATCGCGAGAAATTCTCTGCCATGCTCGACCGTATTGGTGTAGACCAGCCGCGTTGGCGTGAACTGACATCTATGGATGATATTCAGGAGTTTGTTGAAGAAGTAGGTTTTCCCGTGCTTGTCCGTCCGTCATACGTGCTTTCGGGAGCTGCAATGAATGTTTGTTCCAATCAGGAAGAGCTGGAACGTTTCCTTAAATTGGCAGCCAATGTTTCTAAAAAACATCCGGTAGTGTTAAGCCAGTTTATTGAACACGCCAAAGAGGTGGAAATGGATGCCGTGGCGCAGAATGGCGAAATTGTAGCATACGCTATTAGTGAGCATATCGAATTTGCGGGAGTACACTCCGGTGACGCGACTATTCAGTTCCGCCACAGAAGCTATATGTGGAGACGGTTCGTCGCATCAAGCGTATCAGCCGTGAGATTGCCAAGGCTTTGAACATTTCCGGTCCGTTCAATATCCAATATTTGGCAAAAGACAATGATATCAAGGTGATCGAATGTAACCTGCGTGCCAGTCGTTCTTTCCCGTTTGTCAGCAAAGTGTTGAAGATCAACTTTATCGAGGCTGGCAACGAAAGTAATGCTCGGTCTGCCTGTCGAAAAACCGGAAAAAAGAATCTTTTCGAACTGGACTATGTGGGAATCAAAGCTTCACAGTTCTCTTTCAACCGTTTGCAGAAAGCCGACCCGGTGTTGGGAGTAGATATGGCTTCCACCGGTGAAGTCGGTTGTATAGGTATGGATACTTCCTGTGCTGTACTGAAAGCAATGCTTTCCGTAGGTTATCGCATTCCGAAGAAGAATATCCTGCTTTCTACAGGTACAATGAAGCAGAAAGCGGATATGATAGACGCAGCCCGTATGTTGGTAAATAAAGGATATAAGCTCTTTGCTACGGGCGGTACGCATAAAGCGCTTGCAGAGAATCGGAATTGAGAGTACTCATGTTTATTGGCCGAGTGAAGAGGGACATCCGCAGGCGTTGGAGATGCTTCATCGCAAAGGGAGATTGACATGGTAGTCAATATCCCGAAGAATCTGACAGCCGGAGAATTAAGTAATGGGTATAAAATCCGTCGTGCTGCCATTGACTTGAATATACCGTTGATTACGAATGCCCGTCTGGCTAGTGCATTTATCAATGCCTTCTGTACGATGAGTGTGGATGATATAGCTATCAAGAGCTGGGCAGAGTATAAATAAGCAGAATGTCATCTTTTTGAAAAGAGGCTGACATCATATTGAAATGAAAATGGTAAAGGCCGTTCCTGTTATTCGGGAGCGGCCTTTGTTGTTGTTGTTAACAGAAATGTAATAACTCTGTCATTCATTGGTATTTCCATGTCGTTTACTTTGCGCCTGCAAAACGATAGAGAATACGATATGAGAAAAAAAACATGATTCTGGTTGCCGGTCTGCTGGCATTTACTTCAGTGTATGGGGACAAAACACGACTTCCGGTTGGGAAGATGAATCGGGTAAGATACCTGTAAAGGCTTATTTTGAGAGTGGAAAACTTCACTTTGCTTCTAAAAATGAAAACTTTCATTTATGGTTTGATAATGGAATTTATTTGGATGCAGCGGTTTATTCGCCCACGTCGAATGTGGATGATCTGACATCCAAAACGAACAAGGATCTGGAGGACGATGACAATCAATTCCGTTTTAGCAACGGGGTGAGTATTCGTCGTGCACGTTTCGGTGTGAAAGCCACTTTATACAAAAATGGTTTGCAGAACTGGATCTGGATTTCGCTTACAATGAAGTGGAAATAAAAAAGATATGTATCTGGGCTATAAATTTAATAATCATTTCTTTGTAAAGGCGGGAAATTTTAAAGTTCCGATGAGTATGGAACGTACAACGAGTTCTAAATATCTGATGGCTTCGGAACGTCCGATGGCAGTGGAAAAGCTTTTGCTGACGGGCGCCGTCTGGGACTTGCCGGAACTGGTTGGGGAAAACATTGGTGGGCTTCCGCTGGAGTATTTGGTAGGGAAGTGGATATCATTCAGAAAGAGCGTAATAGAGGGAATGACGGTTATGCTCTGGCTACCCGTGTAGCAGTGTCGCCTATTTACAATGAAGATATGACGATTCATGTCGGCGGATACTTTAACTATCAGACACCTTCCGGTTCAGGGCTGGAGGATAAGACGGTTCTTTTCCGGACTTTCCCGGAGAGCAGGGTAGACCGTCGCCGATTTGTGCAAGCCGAGATTTCGAATGTCAATCATTTATACTACAGGCTTCGAACTGGGATTCCGTTATCGTAAGTTACTGACTTATGGAGAATATATTTATAACAACATATCCCGCTATATCTATGGTGCTAATAATCAAAAAGACTGATTTGAAAAATGCAGTATTTAATGGTTGGTATGCTACGGCATCTTATATGATATTGGGAGAAAACCGTCAATACCCCCCCGGATGAGGCGGAATTTGGTCCAATGAAAATGCGTCGTAAAGGGGGGAATTTGGAAGTTGCGGCTCGTATCAGTAATATAAATATGAATGATTTCCATGATCCGGCTGCGTATATTACAGGAGGTAAGGCAACCAGCTATTCTGCTTCGTTGAACTGGTATCCTGTACGTAATGTGGTGATTGGACTGAATTACATTTATATGAATAATGATAAATATGCCGACTCTAAAGGACAAATTACCAAGGGAGGTAAACCTTTAAGTGAAGTAATGCCTTCAGGAATCGATTTTAATGTATTTCAGTTGCGTACAATGATTTCTTTTTTTAAACGCGAATAACGATATAAATTAAAAAAAAAAGATGATTATGAAAAAGTTTTTTGCTGATGAGCACACTTTGTGCTTTGGCTTTGGTTGGATGTAAAGATGACTCGGAACCGGAAATTCCTACTGATATTGATTATTCAGGATTGGTATTGAATGAAATTTGTGGAAACGATGGGAATGCAAGTGAAGAAGATTGGATTGAGATTTATAATACTTCCAATACAACAATTAATCTCAATGGCGTTAAACTGGTGAAAACTGATGAAGAAGGTGTTTCGGAGATTATTTATACATTTGGGGAAGGGGCAGCCATTGCCGGTAAAGCATATTTGCTGAAAGTCAAAGGCGTTGATTTTACTCAAGTGAAGTAAGTATCGATAAATAACGATAACAATAAATAAGAATATAGGGTGTAACTCAGTAAGTTATGCCCTATTTTTTGTAGACTTTTCTTTGGCTTTGCTTATTTCTCGGATTTTTATCGTATATTTGTACCATAATTGTACCGACACTTAAAAGTAGATAATGTGACACTTACAAGAATGCCGGTATTGAGAATGAGGAATATAAGTAAAAAGTAGATTATGCCAGCAGCAAAATTTGAAATAAAACGGAAGTGTCAGATTTGTGGAGAAGAGTTTTTAGCCAAAACAATAGAATCTTGGTATTGCTCTCCCAAATGTTCCAAAATTGCGTGGAAGCGACGTAAGGATGAAGAACAAAGATTGCAAAGGTTGGACGAAGTGGTTAAGAAGATACCCAAGTCCAAAGAGTACATCACGGTTTCTGAAGCATACGCTTTGTTTGGCATAAGCAAGGAAACTCTTTATCGCTTGATTCGTAAGGGTACAATTCCAAGTGTGAATGCCGGGGAAAGGCAGACATTATTATCAAAAGCAGAACTGATGAAACTCTATCCTCCACGCAAGAAAGCTCTTACAAAGCCAAAGCCTATTGCCAAGCTGTATAGTTTGGAGCCGAAAGACTGTTATACCATTGGTGAAATCACAGAGAAGTTTCTTGTAAATGAAAGTACGGTTTATCTCCATATACGCAAATACTCTATCCCTACCCGGCAGATAGGGAACTTTGTGTATGTACCCAAGAAAGAAATTGATAACTTATATAAAGGTGTGAAGCGATGAAGAAAGCATTAGTCAATACACGAGTGTCGGTAAAGCTCCGCAAATCTGAATATCGTGATGAATGGTATCTTTATGTGGAATCTTATCCTGTATTCCAATCCGGAAAAGATACGCCACAAAGAGTGCGTGAATATCTCAATCGTACCATTACAACACCTATTTGGGATAAGTCACGCAATGCAAGGACTAATGCCGAAGGCAAAACCACTTATAATCCGAAGCGAGATTTGAACGGTGTCATTCAATGTAAGTCGCAATTAGACCAGGAATCATGTATCTATGCCGACAAGGTCAGAAGCCTACGACAAAAGGAATACGACAATGCAGCTTTATATGCCGATACCGATGCAGAACAGGCGGAGCAGTTGGAACGCTCCCGAAGTAATTTCATTGAGTACTTCGACCATGTGCAGCGAACAAGGCATGCCCATAGCTCTGATTCTATCATTGTCAACTGGAGGAGAGTGCATGAATTATTGAAGATTTTCGCAAAAGGTGACACCATTCTCTTTTCGCAAATAGACTTAAAGATGGTTGAATCGTTCCGGCAATTCATAATGAATGCCCCACAAGGAGGCACTAAACGAGGTACGATTTCTCAAAACACAGCTTCTACATACTTCTCCATCTTCAAAGCCGGATTGAAGCAAGCTTTTATAGACGGCTATCTGACTATTGATATTTCTGCGAAAGTCAAAGGTATTCAGGAAAGGGAAAGCCGGAGAGAATATCTCACGGTAGAGGAATTGAACCGACTGGTTCAAACGCCATGTGATCCATTACTGAAACGTGCAGCTCTGTTCTCTGCTTTAACAGGAATCCGTCATTGCGATATTCAGAAATTGAAATGGTCGGAAGTGGAAATGTTCAATGGAGGCTATCGGTTGAATTTTACCCAGCAAAAGACAAAGGGTGTTGAATACATGCCTATATCAGAGCAAGCATATAATCTCTGTGGAGAGCCAAAAGAGGGTGAACTTTTGGTTTTTGCCGGACTTCCTGACCCTTCTTGGATAAACCGTCCTGTCAAAAAGTGGGTTGAAGCTGCCGGAATCACCAAACACATTACCTTCCATTGTTTTAGGCACAGCTACGCAACCCTGCAACTGGCTGGAGGAACTGATATTTATACGGTCAGCAAAATGTTGGGACATACAAATGTGCGAACAACACAGGTGTATGCAAAGGTTGTTGATGAAAAAGAAAGAGAAAGCTACAGAAACTATTAAATTGGATTTATCTCAAAACAAAATAACCATTATTATACTTTGTAAGTATAGCCATCTGCGTAAAATCTGCGTGGGTGGCTTTTTTTGTTTTTATCTATGGTCTTTTCTTCAGACCATCTTATGATTCCTTTATGATTGAAGACATTATCATAAAAAATCTACTGCTGAATTCTCCACTATTCATGTTGATAATCAATGGGTAATCCTTATGATGATTATGTTTCGTTACTGCTTATTTATGTGATGTATTACACTATGAAATCAGTATGCGTAATCGCTGTTATTTTGCCGAAAAATCAAAAAACAAGTAATAATATGAGCGAGAAGAACATTACATTTGAAGATTTACCCAAAGCAATGTCGTGGTTGATGGATAAATTGAATGAGCTGGATTCTAAAATAGATGGATTAAACAATCAGAATCAAAGCGTTCCAACCGAACAATGGATGAACCTTAAGGAATTGTGTGATTATATTCCCAGTCACCCGGCAGAGCAAACTGTATATGGCTGGACGAGTTGTCATCTAATCCCATTCCACAAAAGAGGGAAGCGTATCATGTTTCTAAAATCGGAAATTGACGAATGGCTCCATGCCGGCAAAATCAAATCTGATAAAAACTTGGAAGATGAAGCCGCCCAATTCATAAAGTCAAAAAAGAAATACCAAATTCTAATGGATTCAACCAATTTATGCAATGCGCTCAGAATGGAATTTGAAGGAATCTTTGAAAACAAGATTCCTTTGGATGCTTTTCCTGCCAAAATTCAAGATATGATATTTGGCTCTATCCCGACAAGAGAATTATTCCATAGAATATATGATGGCTTCTCTTTTGGTAGCAGTGTCAACCGCTATCGGTAATGCTGTCAATATTCGTATTCGTGGCGGATGGATTAGTAACCCTGCCCTTTATATGATATTGGTAGGTCGTCCAGGAATGGGCAAAACTCCACCTTTGGATTTTGCTTTCCGTCCTATTCGCAAGCATGATGCCAAAGCCATCAAACAATTTAAAATTGGATATGGAGCATTATAATAGCTTGGTTGAAAACAATAAGGCTAAAAAAGACAAGTCCTCTTCATTGCCGGACAAACCAATTTTACGAAGAACCATCATATCCGATTTTACACCGGAAGCTTTAATGCGTGCGTTGGATGACAATCAGCGAGGTGTCGTGGTATATGTGGATGAAATTATGGGTATGTTTAATGCCGTGAACCAATACAGCAGAGGACAACTCATTGAGCAGCTATTGACAGCCTTTCAGCGGAAAACCATTGGATATTTCAAGATGTAGCATCCCTGTACCTATTCATATAGAGCATCCTTTTATAAATATTGTCGGCACGATGCAAACGACACGTATGCACGAACTGATAGAGAAAGGATATAAAGACAATGGGCTGATAGACAGAATATTTTTGTTTATCCATCGTCTCAGGAAATTTCAGATTGGGGGGCTGGATGAAGAATCTTCCGTATCAACTTTTTGGTAAATACTCATCAATGTGGGATTCTATTATAAATAAGGTAATTAGTTTGCCATTTATAGAGAATGAAGATGACAGAGCCATACATAATGTATTGGAATTTTCTTCGGAAGCCAAAGCCTATTTTACAAACTGGCGCAATAATGCAGTTCGGGCTGTTAATCAAATCCAAGATGATGGATTGGTGGATAGCAGAGTGATTAAAGCTCCCATGATAACGGCTCGTTTGGCATTAGTCCTGCAAATCTTTCGTTGGGCTTGTGGCGAAGTGCATAAGGATTTTGTGGATATAGATTCAACCAAATCGGCTATTGCTTTGAGTGAATACTTTGAGAACTGTTATACCAACATTCAAAAGTATATGTTGCAAGAGAGCATTGAACCTCAAAAGAGAGAATTGCTCGACTGTCTTTCTGCAACTTTTACTACTTCCGATGCCATTCAAGCCGGGAAAGAAGTCGGACTATCAGAAAGGTCTGTAATGTATTCTTCTAGTCAGTCTTGCTACAAATAAAATTATCAAGAAAGTAAAACGAGGTGAATATGAGAAGCTGCAATAAACGACACCTCTTTTGCAGTTTGCAGTTGTTGCAGTTTGCACTTTGCGCTGACATAGGATTTCTGCAAAACTGCAATAAGTGCAAACTGCACGGACTGCAATAACAAAATGAAGAAGTATGGCTGAATATAGATTTTCTCTTCAAAAATATAAGCGTGGGTCAAAACTTTCATGCCCGAAGTGTGGAAAGAAACAATGTTTTGTCAAGTACATAGATAGCCAAGGAGAAATAATTTTTTCCTGATTATGTAGGCAGATGTGACCATGAGCAATCTTGCCAATACCATTACACTCCATCGGATTATTTTCATGATAACCCAATGGTAGTGGATTACAACAAAGATAACTTCATTGAAGCCGATAAGCCTAAGCCCAATTTACTGCCTCCAACCTCTTTTGTTGTCAATGAACTAATGAAACGTACTCTTACTAACTATGGTATGAATCCATTGTACATCTACCTGTCTGGGATGTTGGGTAAAGATGAGACATTTCGGATATTCCGACTATATCATGTTGGAACTTCAAAAAAATGGGGCGGTTCTACAGTCTATTGGCAAATAGATTGGCAAGGTAATGTACGAACCGGGAAGATAATGTTGTATGATGCAGAAACAGGACATCGGACAAAAAGAGCCAAGAAGTTATGTTAGTTGGGTACATACAGAACTGAATCTCCCAAACTACAATTTGAAGCAATGTTTGTTTGGAGAGCATCTTTTGTCAGATAACCCAACCAAATCGGTTGCGATTGTCGAAAGCGAAAAATCGGCTTTAATAGCAACCCATTATATGCCTGAGTTTACATGGTTGGCAACAGGTGGAATGCATGGGTGCTTCAAGTCTGACGTGGTAAGTGTATTGAAAGGTCGGTCTGTTATGCTGTGTCCTGATTTGGGAGCAAAAGATGTTTGGAAAAGCAAGTTAGATTTACTCACGCCCATTTGTGCTAAAGTGGTATTAAGTGATAGCTTGGAACAATACGCCACTGACGAACAGCGCAAGAAAGGATTGGATATTGCGGATTTCTTGTTGATGACTGAGACACCAGCGATGATACTTCAAAAGATGATCAAAAGAAATCCTAACTTACAGACTTTGATTGATTGTTTGCATTTGGAATTGGTGGATTCCGGTTAGTGATGTGTTTATGGAGAAGCCAAACTAAGGGGAAAGTAAAACTATTGATTATCAAAATGGATATAGGTGACAATAGCCACTCTTAAAGTTGACAGACAAATGGCATAGTTCGGACAAAGACAATGCTTGCATTAAGGTATGTAATGCCCCATTTTTAATGGGTATTCTATGCAAGAAGTACCACCGTCCGACAAAATGGTTTCACTCATTTGTCGTCTTGGAGGCTTCTTGCATTACTCGCAGGCTCGCAATGGATAGAACATTTTATTAATAAATTCCAGTTATAAACGCTTATGGATATACAACAAAACAATGGAAAACAGGGTGTTCGTACTCGTCATATAGACATTCGTCTGACTGAAAATGAGTATGAAATGATAGTAGAAAAAAGCTGCCGAATGTGGACTGACACTTAGTAACTACGGACGAAAATTATTGCAAAATCACCATCCAAGCAAACGACTTTCCGATGAGGAAGTGCAAGGTTTAAACTCTTTGTCGGATGCAAGAGCTGACCTTATCCGCATTCAGAACGTTCTCAAAGGTAAACCGGACGAGATAAAAAAGAGATATTTTCCGTGATGAGAATTATATGCGTGCATGGATAGAAGCAGTCAACAGACTTATCGTCCGATGGGGACAGATACGAGACAGTATAAATCAAATTTGAAGTTATGATAGCGCAAGGAAATGCAATTTCTCACGGAGCGAGAGCCATTGAGTATTCAATGGAAAAAGACAAAGCACGACTTGTTAAGGTGCATGACTTGCCAGAAAATATAGAACCATTGGCTATGTGGTCACGGATGATGCAACATCAGCACCAATGTATGAAAGACAGGTATAACCCGAAGCCCATAACGCTGAATGCACTACGCTTTGAGATTTCTCCAGCCAAAGAAGAAACGACAGGATGGTCGATGGATGATTGGCAGAATTTGGCAGATGAGTTTATTGCAGTACTTGACGGCATTGACCGAAGATGTGGCAAATCAGATTGTCAGCTCAAACCAACCAATATCAAAAATAGCCAGTATGTTGTTTCGTTACACACCGACAGCAAAAGTGGCATCCCCTCACTTGCATATTGTAGCTAACCGCATAGACAATATGGGCAAGACAAACGATGCGCATTATATTGGTGAACGTGCCGTTCATGCTGCCAACATCATCAATGAGAGACGTGGCTGGGTGCAATCCGTGCAACGTCGTGATGAGAATATTCAGCAAATCAGTGAAGACTGCATCGCAATATTGAAAGCTATGCCAGAATTTGATTGGGAAACTTATAGCCAAATGTTAAACGCTAAGGGTACGATATTAAGTTGATAAAGGACGATAAGGAAGTGGTCAAAGGGTACGCTATACGAAAAGGGAACTCTATTTATAAATCCTCGATATTGGGTAAAAGTCGAAAATTGATGCCATCAAAAATTGAAGCGACTTGGGTGGGATTACATGCTTCTGATAAACAAACTGCAATTCAGTCAAAGGAAGTATGTACTCAAACGATGGCGCATAATAATAAAAAGAGGTGATGCCACAATCAAAGCCTTCTATTTACCACTATTCCATATAACAGTGGATGGAGAACAACTCGAGGTTGATATACCAGATATGGTTAAGTCTGTCTTTGACGAAGAGTTTGGAAGCCTTGATGAAGAAGCCAAACAGACCGATGTGCTTAAAGTCGCTGTTTTACTTTTCGCCGGATATTTGGATGCAGCCACTTCCATGTCTGCATCAAGCGGAGGCGGTGGCAGCCCCGGTGGTGGATGGGGTAAAGACAAGGACGATGATGAACGCAAGTGGGCAATTCGTTGCGCAAGAATGGCAAAATGGCTCTGCAAACCGATTAAGCGTAACAGGGGTAGATAGTATTTCATTTATAATCACATAGAACAATGCGTAAAAGTAAATATGACCAATCTTCTTTGCCTGTGCAGAATAGCAAGGACATAGATAAAGATAACAACATTAGCAAAATAGAAAATCGTGTTGATTTTGATACCGAGCTTGTAAATCTCACGAATCAGATTAAGGACATCAAAGATGTTATCCAAGAATTGAAACAGATAAAAGCATTTGTAGATGCTTCAGTATCAACTTTTGAAGAATCAGCACAGGTTCTTAATGCTGCAGTGAAAACATCCGACAATATCCCTGATACTATTAGCCGTGCAATTATTCAGGCAGAGAATACTGTTGTAAATGTCAAACTTAGCGATGAAGACAAGTCTATTCTTACAGAATATCGCAATAAATTGATTGAAGAAGAAAAATCTTTATTTGAGAAGCAGATAACAGAATTGAAGACACTTCATACGAATCACTGGAAAGAAGTCCATAAATGTGTGAAATCTGAAACTTCGTTTTTCTTAATGGCAAAATAGCCAAATGTGCCGTTGTCGGATTCTGGATATTGTATGCGTATTTCTGTTTGACATTGGGAGGATTGATAATCTATATGAAGTTCTTTTAAGGAATTGGAAGGATGGATTGACCAACCTTCCAAATACATCACCATGTTATGACCTTATCAACAATTTCTTGTTGCTCGGCACTACTACGTCTCAAATAAATGCGAGTAGTTTCTATGCTCTCATGCCCCATCAGGTCGGCAAGCAAAGAAATGTCGTTAAACTTCTCCAAGAAATTCTTGGCAAAGCGATGACGGAACGAGTGAGGGTAAACCACTTTTCTCATTCAATCCGTATTTGGCTGCGTAGTTTTTCAACTGTTGCGCAATCCCTCTTGTAGTGATACGTTCACCGAAGCGGTTAAGAAAAAGATAACCAGTGGTACGATTAACTTTGCCAAGCCATTCTGTAGCTTCCTTGCGCAAAGCCTTCGGAATGTAGATACGGCGTATCTTGCCACCTTTGGTGTAGATGTCAAAATAGCCCATCTGCACATGCTCCACCTTCATTTGTATGAGTTCACTGACTCTTGCTCCAGTGGCAGCAAGGAAACGGACTACGAAATACCACTCTTGATTTTCCTCTTTTTTAGTTTGTTTTTTAGGAAAACATAGTCGGCATTGCTGATTACATTTTCCAAGTAACTCCACGCTGTTGTACCTTGACGGATTTTAATCTTAGACGAGATTTTCCCATGCTATCAAGATACTTGTTCATTGCCTGAATACGAAGATTCACTGTCTTAGGCTTGAATTTCTCAATGAGATAGGTTTTATACACAAGCAAATTGCGCTTGTTCAATTCTTTGTGCCGGGAATAGTATTCTTTTACGGCATAGAGATAAGCCGCAACCGTATTCTCTGCCATATTTCCTTGACGCAGATACGTTTCAAAATTTTCAATGTTCATGTCTGATACATTATTAGTTAAACAATTCGCTATCATAATAATGTATGGTATCCACTAATTCATTGAGTTCCTATTATGAGAAGTTTCTCGCTACGGGGGAGGTTAAGTGCATTGATGAGGAGATTCCGTTTGAGATTCCTAAAGGGTGGCAATGGGGAAAGAATTGGAAATATTTTTGAAACAACAAGTGGTTCTACGCCATTAAGTAGGAATCCAATTATTATAAAAATGGCAATATCAGTTCATTGGGTACGTACAACAGACTTGAACAATGGAATTTTGAACAAAACCGAAATACAAATAACCTCGAAAGCAATTATAGACTACAATCTTTCTATTTTACCCCAAACCTCAGTGTGTGTTGCAATGTATGGTGGTGCTGGGACAATAGGCAAACACTGTATCTTGCATTTTGATACAACTATAAACCAATCTGTATGTGCCATCCAGCCTAATGGATTTTGTAATATGGATTACATCCATACTTTTCTTGAATATCAAAGACCATTTTGGATGGATTTTGCAGCAGGTTCAAGAAAAAGATCCCAACATAAATCAACTCATTATTAAGCACTGCTTGTTACCTATTCCACCACAAGAAGAACAACTTCGCATTGTTACAAAAAAATTAAATCAGTTATACCCATATATTTATCAATATGGAAATAGTCAAAATAGACTCAACCAAATAAATAAAGAAATATGGCATAGTTTAAAAAGTCCATTCTTCAAGAGGCAATACAAAAGGTAAATTAGTTTCACAGATTGCAGAGGAAGGTACAGCCCAAGAATTACTTGAACAAATACGGCAAGAGAAATTGCAACTTGTCAAAGAAGGCAAACTTAAAAAAAGTCTGCTTTTTAACCGATTCCATTATCTTCCGTGGTGACGATAACAAGTATTATGAGAGGATAAATGAGCAAATCGTTGAAGTTGAGCTTCCTTTTGAATATCCCAATAGCTGGATTGTGTTACGCTTGAAAGATATATGCCAACTAACAGACGGTGAAAAAAGAACCGGAAAGGGCATTTGCCTTGGATGCAAAGTTCCTACGTGGGAAATCATCTGCAACCGTTATTGATAAAGGAAAATTTGTCTATGCGGGCGATAACATCATTCTTGTAGATGGTGAAAATTCCGGAGAAGTTTTCACCGTTACGCAAGATGGATATATGGGAAGTACGTTCAAGCAATTATGGCATTTCTTCTGTAATGTGGAGACCTTATATTTTGGCTTTCATCCTGTTCTATAAAGAGGAGTTGAGAAATTCAAAAAGAGGTGCAGCTATCCCGCACCTCAATAAAGAGCTGTTCTACAATTTAACCATTGGTATTCCGCCATTAGCGGAACAGCAACGAATAGCTTACCAAATAAATAAATTATTTCAACTTATCAAATAATAATTCTATCATAGCCACTATTCGCCCTTGTTCATTAAGAGGCGGAAGTGGTAATAAAAAGATTGTTCAAACTCTTAGAATTTAATGTCTTACCTTTTATAGCATCTTTAGAATCTCCAAGATTGGATATAATTGGCAAGATATAAAACAGATAATTCCTTGTTCTATAATCCTTATCCACAAAAGGATATATGGATATAACTGCTTCGTTATGATATGCCGAAATATCTAAAATAGAAGTTCTGCCTACCGTTAACTTAAAACTCATTATTAAAGTTCCGACAGGAGATATTTCTCCAAATAAACTTTTGGCATATTCTGAAACAGATTCTTTTGTCGTTGTAACCAATCCATAATCAGACATATCTGAAATAGAAACCCAAGGATATTTACCATTTGCCCAATACTTGGTTTCCCCCTCGCGGTGGTGTCTTTCCGATAGACATTCTTACGTATTGACCAAATCTAACCCAAGTCCAGTTTTCAGGTAAATCAAAAAGGTATTTCTTCTGTTATATCAATGTTCTCATTGCCTACCTGCTCATAATACTTGTTACAGTTTTAATCTTTTCAACAATTCGAGTTTGTTCCTTTAAAGGGGGAACAGGGATTAAGTATCTGTTCAATCGCACCATTGTCAAGGTTGCTACTGTAGTTCCATCAGACTCTGATAAATATTGGTTTGCAAAAGCAGACGATTCAAAAAATAATTTCAAATAATACGGATTCAAGCGAAAAGGATTACCTATACATAAAAACACTACCGTCCTTGTAATAGAAAGGATTGTTTGTTTTCAACAACATAAGTTTTACCAAGTGTCCCAACTGCCGTCATCTTATTAGGTCTCCAATTTGCGGAACTCCGCTTTTAGAGAACTCATCGTATAATGATTGTTCTATAAACAAATCGTTATCAACATGACCCCAATCAGCCATTTTACCAATTTCTCTTGCTCGATAAAATGGAATTCCAGAAGAACGCCAATCTCTTTCGTGTACTCTTCGAGCAGACCAAATATTTAAGACACTTCCTATTCTACACCATTTCCAATCATCAGGTATTTCAAATGGTATCTCGTCAGTAATATCCTGCTCTGTTTTACCAACCTTCTCGAAGTACTTGTTATCGTCACCTTTGAAGATGACAGAATCAGTTAAGGCAGACTTTTTTAATTTGCCATCTTTGATGAGTTTCTGCTTCTCTAATTTTATCTGTTCGAGCAATTCTTGGGCTGTACCTTCGTCTGAACATTGAGGTACAAGTTTACCTTGTATTGCTTCTTGCAGAATCGATTTACGTAATTGCTCGTTAAGTGAGGCATTAAGTTCGTTAAGTCCATTCTGTGCTTGTTCATAAGTTTTGACTAACGGAAGTAGTTTTTCTATTTTTGAGACTATGCGTAGTTGCTCAGGAAGCGGAGGTAAAGGTATAAATACTTCAACTATATTGGATACAGCCAAACCGGGTTGAGCTGTTGCGGTTGCATATTGATTTAAGTTCAATGCCGTAAAAAAGTAATAGATGAACAACGATGGAATTATACCAAAGCCATTCACAACTACAGCGTGTTCTGTGGCATAGAATTTCCCACTTTCTATATTAAGGCATCCACATAATGCTCCTTGCCTGCCAATAATAGCAAAATGTCCTTCTGCATTGAATGTGTTTGTAAACCCTCGTAGTCCATTTCCACCGACACATCTATATGGGTGAAGAACTGACTTTTTATCATAAATTTCTGAAGCTGATATATTTTTCCCAGCCTGCATAGAACACATATGCTTCAATCTGCACCATTCCCACCCTTTAGGAATCTCAAACGGAATCTCCTCATCGATGCACTTCGCCTCTCCGGTAGCGAGAAACTTCTCATAATAGGAATTATCGTCACCACGGTAAATGATAGATTCGTTTTTGTCTTTTTTGATTTTCTTTTCCTTGACCAGTCGGGCTTTTTCAGCTCTGATACGTTCAAGAAGTACCGATGCCGGTTCGTCATTAGGGTCTTGCGGTACAAGTTTTCCCTGTATCGCCCACTGGAGTATGCTGTTTTTTAATTGTTTTCCGTTCATTTTATTCTAATTGACTTAGAAGTTTTCGTCTTTTTGTTTTTCCTTCAGATAGAACTGATATAACTTTTTCCCTATCTTGTCTTTTTTGAAGGTACGTTCATGATTCATAGGAGTCATAGACAAACGAATTTTTGCCACACCTTCATTCAAGATTTCAAACTGCTGTGGAGTAATTCTGAATTGAGCAGTAGAACTTATTTCTGTGACGGGGATTACAATATTTCCACTTATAACACCAGCAGATTGACTTCCATTCCCAAATTCACAGTTCCTCTTAATTCAAGATATTTACCTGTGAATGTCCGAATTTTCATAGTTGGTTCAGCGAGAAAATTCATTCTGTCTGAACGCACTGTAGCTATTATCGAATAAATGGTGTCTTGCTTAGCCACACTGTATTTCATATTGCAACCTTCGGCTGCAAGTGCTTTATAAGTATAACCTACTGTTTGTGCTTTAGCGTTGAGTCCTAAAAAATAATACAAAACAGTAATAATATAATTTTTATAGTTTTCATATTTAATCTTGTTCGTAATCTTCGCCTTGTATTCCCTAATTCACCCTTACTCATGGCATTGGCAATATCTATTTTCAGTTCCTCGTCATAGTCTTTACTTATCAAAAAGCTATTGACGATGCGCAACAACAAATCTTGGTCAATGTTTGATGCCGCTACATGATAAATGATAGATTCCAATGTACGCATACAGATGCAAGCGTGCCAGTAGTAATTATTCTTGTGTAAGAAGTAAGCTCCCAAAGTCAGCGCAATACGCTTATTCCCATCATTGAAGAAATGCCCGGAACAGAATCTATACATCAGATAGGTCAGTTTGTCGGCAAAGGTTGGATAGTATAAATCATTTTGTACAAAATCCAATGTAGCACGAATGCCACCTTCATCACGCACTCCTTCAAAGCCACCATCGCTAGCATCAATCATTTTGCCATAGACGGTTAAGGCTTCATCGTAATCTATGTAAATAATTTCCTTACTCATCTTCTGCCTGCTTTAAGCGTTTAAGCACATCTTTGTTATCAGCTAAGATACGGTCAAAATCAATAGACTGGTCACCGATGAATCGTTCAAACTCTTCAGGAGTAACAGCTTGCAGGTAATCTGCTATATTACCATGATACGCATCCCGGAAACTGAAATCCCTTGAAGCCATTTTGGTTCTAGCATCATTTAAATAAGGTTTCTGCATCGGATGTTCGGCAAGTTCATTCACAATGCGCTCTACCTCGTCAATGGTAAGTAACACCTGCCACCATTTTTCTTTAAACCGTTCACTGAGAGCTGCCCACACCGTTTTCAAAAAAAGAAGAAATAACCAATAGAACTTCTGAATACAGCGTGTGCCGAACATTGTCTTTGGAATCCAACTTCAATACTTCCCGATACTCCTTTAGCATTCTCTCTTGAATACAGCCTTATATATAAAGTCTGTAATTTGAGGATATTTGTATGTGGGATGTCCGTCCACATATTGATTGATGGCAGAGGTAAGATTCTTCCGATAGTTTTCTTCTGTGATTGCAGCAGGAAGATAATGTACATCTCTGCGATTAATATATTTTGTTCCTCCTCCGGTCTTTTCGTTGATGGTGGTAATCACAAAATCCAAGATAAGACTACGGACTTTTTTAGCTTTCTCACTCTCTGTAAGCAGCATACCCATGTCTAAGAATGAGCGAAAGTTAAACAATCCGAGCTGGGTCGTTTTGCTCCCGACATTTATAACGGGAGCAAACTGCAACTTCAACTCTTTCAGGAGTTTACCCTTACATAAAATATATCCGTTAGCCGATAATTCATCGGAATATTTTTCCAAGTAGCGTTCTATGGTTCGTTCTTCTATTTCGTAGAAATCGGCAACCATTTTTTTTGTAAAGCGATACTCTCCCTCAAAGAGTATTCCTTCAATGTCAAGATGTTCCTGTACTTTGCTAACAGCAAAACGGTTGTTGAGTACATTCTGCCTTTCAATGTTTGAAATGGTCAAATCTTTCATATCATTTCACAATTATCAGTTACACGATTTTATGTCAATGCCGAGAATCTTTTGAATTTCGGAAAGCGTTTTGTCTATTTCATGGTCGAGTGCAGCACGTTTCTCAAAATACTGTTTGAGCAGTTCTGCTGGAGGGAGTATTTCTTCTTCCTCTTTCGGGAACTTACATTGGTCAAAATTGCAATCCAAGTCTATCAACTGTTGGGCGGTAAACACACGGCTCTTTTCTCCTACTTCGTCATTGATGATTTCTTTTCTGTCCTTCCACCATTCTTGAATAGGTAGGGTATGCTCCACCTTCATTGGTTTGGTCTTTGAGAAGTGTTTGTACCCTTCCGGCATATCAAGACGATAGAACCATGTTTCTTTGGTTTTGAATCCTTCTTCGCAACCCTCGGCTGCCTCATTGTTAAAGAACAAAATGTTAGTTGCTATGGATGTATATGGAGAGAATATAGAACCCGGCAAACGGATGATGGTATGCAGATTGAACTTGCGAAGGAGATTTTCTTTTAGTGCAAGTTTTGCTCCATCCGTACCAAATAAGAAACCATCAGGGATAATCACACCGCACCGTCCACCAGCTTTGAGGCGATACATGATAAGGGCGATAAACAAATCCGCAGTTTCACTTGAACGGTATTGCACCGGAAAGTTGCTTTTTACGCTGTCTTCCGTGCTACCGCCATACGGAGGATTCATGCCGATAACATCAACCTTGTCGCTTTCCTTGAAATCAGTAATATTCGTTCCAAGCGAATCACAGTTGGTTATGTTGGGAGCTTCAATATCATGGAGCAGCAGGTTTGTGATGCTCAAAAGGTAGGGCAACGGTTTCCATTCCTGACCTACAACGGCATTTTGCAGTTTTTCTCCATCTGCCGCAGAGCCAATATTCCTGCCCATATATTTAAGTGCCGAGGTGAGGAAGCCTCCCGTTCCACTGGTGAAGTCGCCAAAGGTTTCGCCCAATTTCGGGTCGAGCATCATCACAATAAAATCAGTCAATGCACGTGGTGTGTAGAACTCTCCGGCATTTCCTGCCGATTGCAGATCTTTCAAAATTCCCTCATAAATATCTCCGAATGTGTGACGGTCGTCTGCATCGTCAAATTCGATTTCATTTACGATATTGACTACTTGGCGCAGAAGCGTTCCATTCTTCATATACTGGTTCAAGTCAGCAAATGTTTCTTGAACAATACTTTTGGCTCTTGGTGTATTGGCATCTACCGGAAGATTTTTCAAGGCAGGAAACAATTTTTCGTTGACGAAAGAGAGTAGTGCTTCTCCAGTCAATGCTTCACCGTCTTTTTTGTCTACTGCCCACTTACGCCAACGCAAATCTTCGGGAATGATAGACTTGTAATTCCCATCTTTCCATTCCCATGTCTCTTCTTGAGCGTCATAGACCTTCAAAAAGAACATCCAAGTCATCTGTTCTATTCTCTGTGCGTCACCATTGATACCTGCATCCTGACGCATGATATTTTGGATTCGCTTTATGATGTTATTTACTGCCATTTTTAAGCTGATTTATATATTTGATATTCAAGTTCTCTGATGGCTTGTTCAAAAGCGACTTTGCCACCGAATAGCTTTATAATTTTAGTTGGTTTTCCTATGCTGTTGAATGGCGGTATTCTCCAAAATGTTTGCCTTTTCAAAGTCAAGAATACCATTTTCTGCATATTTTTCAAGAAGAGCCTCTAATACTTCACGAGCCTTGCCTTCGTACTTTCCGAAGTAGTTGCGCTTCTTCACATTGTTTGCCCTCTCCTTCCTAGTCAAAGGTGGTTGGTCAAACGCAACGTGACATATCACATCGAAGATGTCTGCATCTTTCAATGCAGGATTCGCTTCACGGACAGCATCTATCAAGATAGCATATTCCTTTAACTCATCCATAACCGCCTGTTTGCGTTCTGCTTCAGTCCACGTTTGTACGAAATCATCCAAACTTTGATAGTGTCGCAACAGTTGCTTTCTCGCAAAGGACTGAACGCTTTCCGTTCTCATGGTTTTGCCATCCTCTCCCAAAACAGATACTATCTCATGAGCAATACGAATATCCTTTCCATTGATAAGATACTTTTCACGAGGTTCGTGAGCTGTTGGAGGATTTAAGGGAACAGGCGGATATGGCTTCGGCTTTTTTTCACCGCCTTTGGGTGGTTCAGGGTCGCCGTCAAATGACGGGTCTTTGAATTTTGCGGTAGCATTGCGGAAGTCGAGGATTTCCAGATGCCATTTGCCTTTATCTTTTCTAAGGCGTGTACCACGCCCGATAATCTGCTTAAATTCTGTCATAGAGCCAATTTCTTTGTCTATGACAATTAAGCCGCACGTTTTACAATCCACTCCGGTAGAAAGAAGTTCGGAAGTGGTAACAATCACCGGATAGGATTCGTCAACACTGATAAAGTTGTCTAACTGTTTCTTACCTTCTTTGTCCTCACCCACAATGCGTGTTACGTAGTAAGGAGATTTTTTACATAAATCGCTATTCATGTTGATAAGCAGTGTTCGCATTTCGGCAGCTTCCTCAATATCCGAACAGAATACTATTGTCTTTGTCATACGACCGATGTCGTGTAACATTTTAGTAATTCTGTTGCTACAACCTTACGCCTTAACTTAATGGCAAGGTCACGACCTATATTCTGTCTTTGATATAATTTCTGTTCAATCTCCTTTCCTAACAAATCTATTTCACCTTCATCGGGAGTCCAGCCCTGCAAATCAACGTTGATAAAGTCGGCAGTAACCCGATAAGGAGCCAAAAATCCATCTTGGATTCCCTGAAGTAGGGAATAGGTATATACTGGTTCTCCGAAATAATCCAAGTTGTTCGCTCCTTCATCGCTTTCGGGGGTAGCAGTCATACCGATTTGGGTGGCTGAGCTGAAATATTCAATACTTTGCGCCATGCGGAATCGTCTTTTGCACTTCCTCGATGACACTCATCGACGATAATCAAATCAAAGAAGTTTGGCCGTACCTCTAAAAACGGATCTGGCTTGCCCTCTTTTCCAACCAGTTGGTGGTATAACGCCATATATACCTCGTATGAGGAGTCAATTTTCTCTTCGCCTTCCCCAACAGAAGTTATCTTAGTCATAAACTTCTTGAAAGGTTTGAAGTCTTGCACCATTGTTTGGTCAATGAGGATATTTCGGTCTGCAAGATAAAGTATCTTTTTCTTTGCTCCACTTTTATGAAGCCGATGGATAAATCTGAAAGGCAGTAAAAGTCTTGCCTGTACCAGTTGCCATTACCACAAGTACACGTTGCTGCCCTCTTGCAATGGCTTCCACTGTACGGTCAACTGCTATACGTTGATAATATCTTGGTTCATGGCTATGGGCATCATAGTAGAACGGTGTTTCTATTATGTTGAGTTCATCCGATGTATAGTTCTTGGATGCAAGATAACGGTTGTATAGTTCTTCCTCTGTCGGGAAATTCTCTAACTTGATTTCTGTTTCTTTCCCAGTGATAAAGTCATGTTCCAAGAACGCATCACCATTACTGGAGTAGGCAAATTTCAAGTCAAGGATTTGGGCATAATCCATAGCTTGTTGAATGCCACCTCCAACGGCATGTTTGTTATCTTTAGCTTCTACCACTGCAATGGGCTTACCATTATGATATAATAGATAATCAGCTTTTTGCCCTCTGCTACTGAATGTTGGTTGCCAACAACAAGCACTCGACCATCCGTAAAATAGTACTCTTCACGCATATTTATGCTTACTGCCCACCCCTTTTGCTGGAGTGCAGGAGTAATGAACAGAGTGCGTATCTCTTGTTCTTTGAGTTCTTTCTTGTTTACTTCCATGATAATAAATTGTTTTAAGATTTATTACTGCTAACAATCAAATCTTTCACATCAATATCAAGAACATTAGCTATATCATTAAGGGTTTTGAGGTCTGGTTGAACAGAATTACTACACCATTTACTCACAGTACAATTGGATTTACCAATCTGTTCTGCAAGCCATTTTCCTGTTTTTTGTTGTTCTGCAAGTACGACTTTTAGTCTGTTCAAATTAGCCATGAGGTAAAACGTTTTAATTCAAGAGCAAATTTACACAAAATCTTTGGAATTGCAGTGAGAAAAGGGCGAAAATGCGCTGAATGGCTTAGTATAAAAGCGTTTATAACGCCAAACGGTGCCAATGGCAAAAAATGGGGTAACGCAAAGAAAAGCGGAATATTGAAGAAGAACGGTCTCCAAATCATTACCCGCTGAAATGTGATTTTTAACACATGGCATTGAATGTGTCTCCGTATGGCTTCGATTGACTTACATGGTCTAACTCGTTGAGTAATAACTTTGCAGACAAAAACAGCGAGTATGGCAAGAAGCACATTCAAAGTGCTGTTCTACGTGAATGGCAGCAAGGAGAAAAACGGTATTGTCCCCATCATGGGACGAGTGACAATCAACGGACTGTAGCGCAGTTCAGTTGTAAACGGAGCATCCCGAAAGACCTTTGGGACGTGAAGGGCAACAAGGCGAAAGGCAAAAGTGTGGAGGCACGGGACATCAACCATGCCCTTGACAACATCAAGGCGCAAATCATTAAGCACTACCAACGTATTTCCGACCGCGAAGCATTCGTAACTGCGGAAATGGTACGTAACGCCTATCAGGGAATAGGCAGCGAGTATGAAACATTGCTCAAAGCATTTGACCGTGAAAACGAGGTGTTCAAGAAACGTGTGGGCAAAGACAGGACAATAGCAACCTACCGTTCACGGGTGGTGGCAAGAAACCATGTGGCAGCTTTCATAAAGTCTTTTTACAGACGGACAGATATGTCCATGTTGGAGATTATCGCCTTCAACCGCATAGACAACAACGGCAATACCATATCGGACAGGCACGAGCGTCTGCGCAGTACCCGCATCTGCAAGGAATTGACCTTGAAATACGGCTTGCATATGGCTGGCGGAAAGGACAATGTCAAACGCAACCGCCTGAAAGAGCCAGACAGGACGAAATATGCGCTTTACGACATCATCAAAATGGAAGTCGGCAGATGCGGCAACTGGAACGTGCTTATCGCCAACCTGAAACGGCAGGGAGTGGAAGTACATTTCAAGCATAAGGGGCAGACCAGCGAGGTGCAGGGTGTTGTATTCTCCATGAATGGCTACCATTTCAACGGCTCCAAAGTGGACAGGCGTTTCAGTTATTCCAAGATTGACGCGGCTTTGCAGCACAACAGATGCAGGGAACGTATGGGAATAACAGCCGGAATATATGAAACGGCTACACCAAGCGCACCGTCCGGCACGGCACAAAGCGAGTTGTTCAACGGCTCTTGGGGATTGCTAAAAAGCAGTGGCTCATCTTATAACGCTGCTGATGCGGAAGCCAATCTGGAGATGGCGGAAATATTGCGCAGGAAGAAGAAGCGAAAAAAAGGATTAAGACTATAAAGTCAGGATATTCTATTTCAATGAATAGGTCGTAATAATTCGCCTGTATTGAGATGATTTATTGCGGCTTTTTGTAATTTTGCAAATGGATTGAGGCAACTCTTTCCAAGAAATATTAGAAAAGAAAGAAGTGTTATGCTCATCTTGTGCTTGAAAACGTAGGAAATTTTCAAATTGGATACAAGGATAGCATAGTGGTTCTCACGCTATAGCGTGGGCTGCTATTGTTGCATCTGTATCCAAGGTTTCCTACGACCTTCAAGTTAAGTGTGGCAAAAACAGTTCACGCTTTGTGTTTTACACTTAGACTAAATGTTTTTTAGTGTTTAAAGACATTGCGTGAAACTCTTACAAAATATGGACAATATTAAATGAATATCAATCATAAGGCAAAAAAGCATTGGAATGAAAAAGGAAATAAATATAGCCGTTATTGGATTAGGATACGTTGGGTTACCCTTATTTTGTCTTTTATCCAAGTACTTCCCTTGTATTGGTATAGACAAGGATACGGTTCGTGTTACTCAATTGAAAGATGGAGTTGATTATCGAGAATGTGAAAATCAGCATAACATAAAAATGGCATTACAACGAAGTTTATTAACTTCCACATATTCTGATTTGACGGAATGCAATGTATTCTTTGTTTGTATTCCAACGGGTATTGATGAAAATAAACTTCCAGAATTGGAACCATTGAAGAACGTCTGTAAGTCGCTTGGTGAAATTTTAAAACGTGGTGATATTGTGATTTTTGAATCAACAGTATTTCCCGAGAGCAACCGAAGAATTATGTATACCTATTTTGGAAAAATATTCTATGATGAAAGTTAATGAGGATTTTTCAGTCGGATATTCACCTGAACGAATTAACGTGGGGGATGATTGTCATAGGATAGTGTCCACTCCCAAAATCATTTCTGCATCAAATATAGAATCTTTAAATGTTATGAGAGATATTTATTCAACTATTCTTGATGCGCCTGTAATAGAGGCATCAAGTATAAAAATAGCTGAAACGGCAAAAATGTATGAAAATGTGCAACGTGATGTCTTAATTGCATTGGCAAATGAATATGCGGATTTCTGTAAATCAGAGGGAATAAATATCAATGAAGTCACAGAATGTGCTGCAAGTAAATGGAACTTTGCAAAGGTCTATCCTGGATTGGTGGGTGGTCATTGCATTGGTGTTGATACCTATTATCTTATGAAACGTGCAAAAGACAAAAAACAATCGTTGAATTTGGTACAGACAGCTCGGCATATAAATGAGGCAGAGTCTAAAAAGGTTGCCACTCGAATTAGGACTATGCTGTGTTTATAAACGCACAGCGTATTTTGTTGTTAGGCTTTTTCTTATAAAGCAAACACTCCGGATTGCAGAAATACAAAAAGTGGCAGATGTTTACAATGAACTCAAACAACACTGTCTCGTTGTTGATTGTTTCGACCCGCTGGTGGACACAAAGAAAGTAAGCAAAGATTATGGAATTTCGATTATTCATTCCAAAGAAGAAGTGCAGACAGATTACGATTTAGTAGTGCAACTGGTGAACCACAATGTTTTTAACGAAATGGGATTCGCCGATGCTACATTTATTAAACTAAAAGACTTGTTATGATTCAACAAATAAACAACAACTCCATTAGAGACACAGAAATGCATGAATCAGACATAGACTTCTTGAGAAAATTCTATGTAGAGCATAGCCATTTTCCTGTGTTTCAGCAAGTCCTAATAGAGACAAGGACTGATTGCAATAATCATTGTCCGTTTTGCCCACATGCTTTCAACAAAAAACATTGGGTATTATGAAATGGAAATGCTATACGACCATCATAGACCAACTATGTGAGATAAACTATAATGGTCGTGTCGCTCTAATGCTTTCAACGAACCTTTATTAGATGACAGGCTGGAAGACATGATTGTCTTTGCCAAAGCAAAATCACAGCGTTTGTTCCTCGACATAACTACTAATGGCAGATTGTTGACTGTTGAATTGGTTGACAGGCTTTTTAGATTGGGATTGGATAATATAAACATCAATGACTATCGGGGAGATAGGGACAAATATCCAGAAAAATGGTCTGCTTGTCTTGAACCTATCTATGTTGCATACTGGAACAATCCAAAAGTGAGTTTCAAACGCAGAAGATTTGATGAACCATTGCCAAATTATGCAGGGAATATTCCGCAGACTTTCAGTAAGGGAAATTTAGGCTTCTGCAACTATCCTTTCCGTAAACTAACCATTGCTTACAATGGCGATGATGTGTTGCTGTGCTGTGATGATTTCATGTACAAAACAAGTTTTGGAAATGTTATGACAGACAACCTTATAGATTGCTGGAACAATCCAGAACTAAATACTATAAGACTATCGCTGCTTGACAACAAACGCATAGGATTATGTGAGCGGTGCAATGATTTTCAAGATTATAACACATTTTAGATATGGAGAACTTATTATTGGGTAATGTCATTGAATCTGGAAATATTTCACCTTTTAGTTGTCCTTTTTGTGGCTACAATGGTTCATTGGATTTAATGGGTGCAGATAGATTTCCTGTGCTTCGGACTCTTCAAGTTATTGGTGCGGGAAGAAGAGCTGCAAGATGTCCTAAATGTAAGTCCTCAGATAAAGAAAGACTTGTATATACTTATTTGAAAGAAGTAGAAAAATAGAAAAAACAAAAGGTCTAAGTATATTGCACATAGCTCCTGAGAGTAATCTGCAAATATGGCTTCAATCCATTTCTGATAAGTACATTGCAGGAGATGCGTTCTTACAAAACCAGAAATTTATAGATAAAGTTCAATTTGTGGATATAAGACAAACTGAGTTCTGCAACAATCAATTCGATTATATAATTTGTAATCATGTGATATGTGACATTAAAGAGGACAAAACAGCATTGATGGAGATTTTACGCATTTTAAAAACTGGAGGCAAAGCTATATTACAGGTTCCAATTACAAAAATATCTAAAACTGTAGAATATCCAAATGTTTACACAAAAAAGAAGAACGAGAAGTTGTTTATGGGTATGGCTACCATGAAAGAATCTATAATGACAAAGAATATGTCAAGCTTCTTACGAGTGTTGGATTTGTAGTTGATGTCTATAACATTTCGGCACGGTATAATAAAAATGGTTTAAATCCATTAGAAGATTTGTATATTTGTAAAAAGAAATAATTATGTTACTAAATCAAGAACAATTTGATGCGTTTCGCATGGAAATAGCCACATTCGGTAACATTCAATTCTAAGCCAATATTGTGGAATTGGATGTGTGTTCTGTAAAAGTACATACAGACTCTTATCTTGGGCACTATCCAAAGATACCGCCTATTGACCGAGAGGACTTGCTAAAAGGGTTTGAATACATCAATCCAAATGTCAAGTATGTCCGTCTTGGAGCAGGCGTTTTGGTCGCTCCACATACAGACCCATTTCTACATCCGAAGATTTATGATTTCATAAAGATAGCTTCCGAACATTTTCCGACAAAAAAAGATTACGACAGTGACAACCGGGGCATACATTAGAGAGGATAAAATGGATTTTCTGAACTCTATTCCAAATTTTGGTATTGACTTGTCGTTAATAACTATGCAAGAGCAACGTGAGAAAATAATTCCACGTTCAGAACGGGAACGGACAATGTATCTACTGAAATATGCTCCGTTGAACAAATGTACACTTATGTTTACTGGGAATCTTGACGAAGTAAAGAAGGATTTGGAGCTGCTTCATAAACTTGAAGTAAATAAACGTGTCCGCCAAATTTTGGTGAGACGGGTAGAACACACTGCAACTTCACAACCTCGTCTGAAAGAATTGTCACAGACTTGCATTGACAAATATGAAGAATGTATCTCTTGGGTAAAAACAAAACTATCCTGATGTCGTATTTACTGTCCCTATCCTTAAAAGATGTTTTTAGGGGCGGCAACAATGAATACTTTATTGATGCTGATCAACGAATAGCTCGACAAAGAGATATTATTTCATCTTTGCCGGAAGGAACATTTGTAAATCTTATATGCCCACTCTCGGGATATGACTATTTTACAAGGGCGTTTATGGGAATGCCTAATGTAAAAACGAATCTTATCAAGAATCATTTGTATGGAGGCTCAGTCTCTGTTGCCGGTCTATTAAATCATCAGGATATACGTGCTCAGTTTAATCCTGATAGAAATGATGTAATGATAGTGCCGGAAGAGATGTATAATATTGATGGACTCGATATTTTAGGGAGAGCATAAGACTCTGTTAGAAACTTATTATAATGCTAAAATCATTTTAGGATAATATGAAAAAAGCTTCAATGGGACAAAGTAAGAGTCTTGGTTGCTAACTATTGCAACTATAAGTGCCCCTTTTGTCACAATGAGGGGCAAGGCAAGACAACGACTAAAGAACGGATGTCGCTGCAATCTTTTAGGAGATTGGTAGATATTCTTTCTAACCAACCCATATCTGAGTTTAACATTAGCGGTGGAGAGCCGTTCTTGAACGAAGATATTGTAGATATGATTTTATATATCAATGATAATCTGGATTGCGACATAAGCTGTGCCACCAATTTATCGCTCATTAAACCTGAACATATAAGCGTGTTAAGCGGAACAAGAATAAAATTCAACATTCAATTCCCTTTTGCAACAGCCGAGGCATTCAAACAGAGTACAGTTACTGGCAATCTTGATAGAATACTCACCAATATAGATCTGTTGTGTGCTGAAAATATTCAAGTGGGTCTTAATACTGTCGTACAGTCAGATGATTTTAGCTCAATTTCCACATTGATTGACTTTGCTTTAGAACGTGGATTGCCATTAAAGTTATTGCCGCAAATCGGCTTAAGTGGCAGTAATCAGTTCCTAAACCATATCCGGCCGATGCTTGATGCCATTGCTGTCAAAAGCATTGACAAAAATAATGGTGCGCTCAAATGGTATATCGAAAAGAACGGAAAAGATAACCACGGTGCTTTATATTGATGCCCCGTGTTTTACTAAGGATATAAATCGATGCCGTAATTATGGTGAATTACGAATACAGCCAAATATGGAAGTTCAGGCTTGCATTTTAGGCTCGCCAACAGATACCATCGACTTAGCCGACTCAAATGATGTAATAATAGCTCAACTCAACAACTTATGGAAGAACTTCAATCATTGCTGAGATATTATAATTTGAGCCATTTAGATGACATGGAAGTCGCTCCTTGGAGTAAGCAATACTGTGAAGATTGAGTTCCCCTCGATATTGGCAGGTAGTCTATTCGATTTTAGAAAAGTTGGATAGAAAGCTACGCATTATCGAAATTGGATGTGGACTTGGAGATGTAACCACAATCCCATGCTATTTGGGCTTTGACAAAGTCATATCTTTTGAAAAAATCCTGAAATATGCGAAAGAACTGTTCGCCGTCTTGACGACCTTTTTAATCGTGGCAATATTGTCAATAATCAAGATTACCCTGGGGCTACTTTCTATGAGAGTGATTTACTTTTTAATGGTAAACTGCGCATACGCTGATCTTGCAGATTCAAAAGATGAGTATATGACTTTAATGCTTGATTATTATAATCATGCAGGAAAGCCGCAATATTTCATTATGGAGGTTATTGACTCGTCATACACACGAGATAATGCTCAATTCCCCGAAACATATACGTCTATCCAAAGAAGATGTAGAGTCTATGTTCCCAAAAATATAAGATTTCATCATGGGAAACGTATAAATATCCCATCAACAAAAAAAGAGCAAAACATTATATTTGATTGAGAAAGTATGAAAATCTTGTTCGTTACATCGGAATTTGGAAGTAATGGAGGAGGGCTCTCGCTTTCTTCTGAGCGTGTATTTAATTACTTAAGTGAAAGGTATTCAGTACAAATTGTCAACCCGAAGAATCCACAGGTGTTAGTAGCTGATGGTGGATATAATCAAGAATTGGCGAGTGCGATTAGACATGAAAATGATTTGAAGATAGATGCTTATCAATATAAAGATAAGGACATTGACTATGTTATCGCATTTGGAGGAGGTTTTAACGGTTATTATGCCTCTATTCTGTCTCAAAGAATAAATTCATCTTTCATTCTTTTTGCCTACGTGGCACTGATGTAAATCTGGCAAAAAAATGGTCACCCATTGAAACATTCTATTTAAAAGAGTCGGCAATCCATTCCCATAAAGTAGTTTGTCTATCTAGAGAAATGATAGAAAAACTTACGTTTGATTGATAAGTCTCTTTGCATTAAATGCGTGTTGATCCCCTAACTCTATTGTTGGCGGTGGGGACGTAACATTTATGGAGAAACAAAATTCGACCATTGTAATTGGAACTGCATCCACTCATTTAAATGAAAAGAAGGGAGTCGCAAACCTTCTTTCATTGGTGAAAACTTGCAAAGGAAGGTGGTATTGATATCAATTTAGAATTAGTCGGTGAAATTGATGCGGATTTATATGAGTCGTATGTAAAGATTATAAACAACTTTGAAATCTCAGACCATATAACTTTTCATGGACGTATCAGCAGACCTGAGCCTTCATTGTTAATGAGGGATTGGGATTTGTACGTCCAAGCATCTGTTTGTGAAAGGTCATCCCAATTCCGTCATAGAGTCATTAGAGAATGGCATAAGCTTTATTAGTACCAGAACTGGTTATATCTTTGAGAAGTTGCATTGCGATTTCCCCGAGTACTTCTTTGATGATAATACCCCAGCTTCTATGCTAAAAAGGAGTCCTAGCTTTACTAAACGATAAAAACTTGCGCTCAGAAGCGAGCAACTTCGAGATAACCTTCTGAAATCGTCTGATTCTAATACCATTAAAAAAAATTATGGTATAAATTGCTTGAGTCACCATCGAAAGAAATGTATTGTGCTTTTGATGGCGATAATATCCTTTCTGTTGGTTTACATGATGTTCAAGGAGAGGTGTATGACAGTATCACTACACCGATAGATGTATTCAGGCAGTTCGTAGATTTCATATATAATCATGGTATGGGGTTGTGCTCGATGAGGTATTACTTGTCGATGCCTCCAAAGGAACGACAATCTTGGATTGTCTGCACATTTGATGATGGATATGCCGGATTATATAGTCACGCTTTACCAATATTGTCTAAATATGGTTTTTAGCGCAACTGTTTTTGTCTGCACATCTTTAATCGGCTATGACAATAAATGGAATAATAAAGACTCCAAGATGAGAATGCATCTCAACATGGATGAGAGCTTTCAGCCTTGAATAATCAAGGATGGGAGATTGCCTCACATGGGGTGCATCATTATAACTTCTTGAAATTGACAGACATTGAATTGGAATATGAAATTCAACAATCTAAAGAACAGATAGATAGTCTATTTGGCCCGTCTGACTGTTTTGCTTATCCTTATGGAGCAAACAATGCCTACATCCAACAATGTGTCTCATCTTATTACAGATATGCTTTTTGCTGTTAATCAAGGAGGTACATCATTGTCTGCCGATACTTATCAATTAAGAAGGTACTCAATCTCGAAATCTATAAGATTTTAACTGTAGAATCATGAAAAAGATATTAGGCATACTTAGAGGTTTCCCCGGACTTGGAAGAGTTGTGTCGGGTGTTTCTATCTTAGAAACATTACGAGACAGCTATGACTATGATGTTAAAATCATTAGTTATCTACAAGGTAATAAGTATTTAAATTCTCGTGGTTATAATAATTTGAATGAGGTAACCCCTATGGATTATTGTTCAATAGGTTTATTGCCTACAAATAAAATGGGTATATATATCCATAATTGCATCAGAGAGTTCACCCCGGATTTGATTGTTGTTGATGGCGAGCCCTTGATGATAAAGTCAATTAAGATTTCACATCCGAGCATAAAGGTTGTTGCATTGCTTAATCCTGCCGATGTTGTTAATCCTAATAACAACAAAGAGGCTATGGACTTTTTTAATGAATTTTACTCATTGAGCGACTTGGCAATAGTCCATGGAATAAGACGTATAGATAAGGATTCGAGATACACTAAGTTTCTGTCAATAAACACAATTATTCGTTCTGAAATAATAGGTGTCGAGAATGTTCCTACCAATAACATATACTGTGTACTTGGTGGAGGTACGGTTAATGTGGGACAGCTGTTTGTTGATTCAACAATTGCAATCGGACAACTTTGTCAAAAAGTTGCCTCATTACTTCCGCAATATACGATGCATATAGTTTGTTCAAGCCAAAAATATATTCAATGTTTTGAATCGAAATAGCAGCTCCGAAAATGTTGTGCTTCACGACGAAATTATACCTGCCGAACAGTATTACTGTAACGCAGGGCTTGTAATTACACGGTCAGGGCGTAACACTTTTTAAGTGAACTTGCATATCTTGGCATCCCCGCTATATCATTCGTTTCGGGCTGTTCATATAGAAAAAAATTGAACAAACTAACAACATCAACGATTTGAATATTTCTACAATTGTAGCCGCAAATAATGATATTAGTCCAGTAGCCTTTGCCGACCTTTGTCAAAAAATGATGCAGGTAAAAAAAGGTGAGCCTATGCTTCCTGGAAATGATGAAGCTATTAAAAGTATATTGCATTTATGAGGATAGTGCATATTAGTGATATTCACCTTACTGAAAATGGTACCGAAATATGGGGCATTAATACCCTTGAACATTTTCAGAAAGCCATCCACAAGAAATAAAAGAAATGGATGGTCTTGATGGCATTATAGTAAGTGGAGATTTGTCTAACGATGGCAGTAAATGGACTTATGAATGTATTGATAGAGCTTTTGAAGAAATCGGTGTGCCGACTTATTGTTGCCCAGGTAATCACGATAACTTAGAGATGTTTTATCGAGGATATAAACCATACCACTATAAAATTAACGAAAAGTTTGAGATCTGTGGATGGGATTTTATAATGCTCAATTCAGCAGTACCAGATATGTCAAGAGGCTATTTCAATCCTGATGTCCTTATGAGGCTACTAAAATCATGTGATGGTCCGGTGGCCATCGTCCTTCACCATCCTCCGGTTGAACAAGATGGTTGGCTTAATAGAAAACTTCTTGATAATAAATCCCACTTTAAGAAAATCATAGAACATTTCCATAATGTTAAATTAGTGTTATATGGGCATTCTCACTATGCATCATTTAGAACTTTTGAAGACATAATATACAATTGTTCTCCTTCTATAGGATTTGCGTTTTCGCCGAAATTACCAAAGTTTGAAATAGCCTGTGGCGAAGAAGGTTTTTCCCTAATAGATACATCTAATGATGACATAAGTATAAATACAATACTTATCTGACTAAGTATATGATTGTAGAAAAAAAGAAAAAATTCGATTTATCGTAGATATAGTTGACCATTGCAATCTAAACTGTAAATGCTGCGGTCATTTCTCCCCATTGGCTCCAAAAGGATTTCTGGATATAAATACTTTTGAGAGAGACTTGAAACGTCTTCATGAGTTGCTTTATGGTCATATTCATTGTTTTGAACTAATGGGTGGTGAATCACTTTTACACCCTCGCCTATATGATTTTATCTTCTTAACAGCAAAATATGTGACTGGAGAAAAATACTTATGTACTAATGGGGTGCTTTTAAGTTCAAAGCCTGATGAGTTCTATCAATTATGCGCTGAAACAGATACGATAATAAGTATCACTATGTATCCTATTGACTTGAATTGGGATGAAATCAATCGCAAAGTCAAGTTGTACGGCACGAAGTTATATTTAATTAAATCTCAAGGTGAGGAAAATAAAAACTGGTTCAAAAACAGAAGAGACTTGAGTGGAAGTCAGGACGTTAAAGAAAATTTCAACAACTGCTTCTGGAAGGCTCGTTGTATAGTGCTTGAAAATGGCAGACTATCATCGTGCGTTGTACCATTTAAGGCAAAATACTTTCAACAATATTATAAATCAGATGTGTTTGATACATCTGATAAAAATTCAATTGACATTTTTTAAAGCAAAAGATATTGAAGAAATTGTTGAGTTTCTAAATCGTCCCATCCCTTGTTGTAGGTATTGTTTGCCTAATCAAGAGGAAAAAAATTCCTTGGGGCGTTTCTAAAGAGATATTAGTGAGTGGTTTTGAAATTGAGATTTTATGGAAAAAATATTAGTAACTGGTGGCGCTGGTTTTATTGGGTCAAATCTCTGTGAACATCTAGTTCTCAATGGATATGATGTTGTATGCCTTGATAATTTTTCAACTGGACACATGAGTAATATTCAGCACCTCATTGATAGTTATCCACTAAATTTTAAGCTAATAGAAGGCGATATACGTAATTTCGAGACTTGCGTAAGAGCTGTCAACGGAGTTCAATATGTTCTTCATGAAGCAGCACTTGGAAGCATACCAAGAAGTATCAATGACCCAATAACTACTAATGATGTAAATATTGGAGGATTCCTAAATATGTTAGTAGCAGCCCGAGACAGCAATATAAGAAGATTCATATTTGCAGCTAGTAGCTCCACCTATGGTGATAATACTGATTTGCCCAAAAAGGAAGATAACATCGGAAAACCTTTATCCCCATATGCATTGACTAAATATGTTGATGAGTTATATGCTGATGTATTTGCTAAAACCTATGGAATAGAATATATAGGACTGCGATATTTTAATGTGTTTGGAAGAAGACAAGATCCCAACAGTATGTATGCAGCTGTAATACCATTGTTTATAAAGCAATTTCTAAAATCACAAGCAGCCAAAGATAAATGGTGATGGATTGAACACTAGAGATTTTACTTACATTGACAATGTGCTTCATATGAACATGCTTGCATTAAATACAACAAACACTCAAGCGGTAAACCAAATCTACAACACTGCGGGTGGAGGGCGAACAAGCATCAACAAGTTAGCAAATGAGATAAAATCATGTTTGGTTCAATACGATTTTTCAATTTCCGATATAAATCCTATTTATGGGGCAAATAGACTTGGTGATATACCCCACTCTTTTGCTTCAATAGATAAGGCAAAGCAGCTATTGGGTTATTCCCCCATTGGTTACTTTTCAAGAAGGATTAAATGAAACTGTTAAATGGTATGTAAACAATAAAAATCATTAGCTAATCAATAATGTTACTATATAACAAGATACGAGCAACTAAATTCAAATATACATAATAAATATCTTATATTGATATTGATTTGTAAGTAACACTTTTCTCACTCTTTTTTCTTTGAAGATTGTGTGTGAATAGAAAAATCTTCGTACCTTTGTGTCAAGACGAGTAACAATGAAAGCAACTCACAGCAAAGCACGGAAATAGGTACGGTTGCCAAATTATTACCTCATTTTTATCTTATCTGCAGAACCGCTTATAAACAAAAAGGTTATAAGATTATTCCAAAATTATATAAATACTCTGATAACATAAGCAACTTCCGATAATAATTATTATTTGGAAGCGAAAAAATGGCTTAGATACCGTATTTCGACAGGATATTTTCGTCAATTTCAATTTTATGCCGACCTGTTGTAGTTCGCAGATTCTTTCTTACGGTGTCAAACGTGGAGTTAGTGAACCATTCGGCAAATGTCGCCATCACAAATGATGTAGTTACATCTCCACCTATATTATATTGGAAAGCGATGTTCCAAGCAAAGTTCTTTAAAGAGATTTGTGTGAGCGAACTATGTTTCTTAATATGAATCTCGGTCATGGAAAGCACTTGACGATTAGTCACAAAATAGCGGACAGATTCGCAAATTTGGAAAATCTCTGTTTCGTCCAAATCAAAACGCTTGAATGTGTCTCGTGTATATTTCAGGATAGCATTTAATTTCTCGTCTTCTTCTCTTTCTTTTTTTGTTGCTTGTATTGTTGTTGCTCATGCTGGTATTCATAATGGAATAATTCCATACGCCTTTTTTGTACTTCTACACAATCTTGGGTATGTAAGGATGCAACAGCCGAAGTCTTTTTATCTGTCACTTCATCGGCTAATGCCAAATGTGACAAAGGAGTTTCTATAATGTATCTTGCTATAGAGATGCAAAGATGATATAGAAGTTTCAGTATCACATATCCGACAGCCATAACGAACGGAAGCAAACTCATTCGTATGCTAAGCATATTGCATATTTGAAATGCAATCATTGAAGCCAGCAACACCGCAATGACCTCTATTGTCAAAGAATGGAGTATATATTGTTTTTTGCTTCATGCCTATTGTTTTTATTTCACTCAATGCAAAGGTATAACACTTTTTCATAAAAAACGAAAGGAAAAAATAGATACCGTTTTGCAAATCAATAGCTTATGAAAAGAAAAGCATAATAAGAGAAAATATCGAAGACTATCTGAAAAAACAAGAGAAAATAGAAATCGTCAAAAACAGTATGGTTAAACTAAGTTAAAGTTTTTTTTTGCGGTAGCTTTTCTATTCTCGCTAAGGCTGAAATATAGAGTAAACGAAGTAAAGTAATCATATTTGTACCAAGTTATATATAATACACTGATATACAGTAGTAATTATCTTGGAGGAAGGAATCTCAAATACTAAATCTGTTTCTATCACTTTGCAAATGCCCTCTGGTAAAGATATAGACAAATTTGATAAGGATGCGGAATTTGGTGATGGAGGTAAACATGAAGTGGGAGGCAGTTATTCACGTATTCCTGACGGTACGGGAGAATGGACTGTTGTATTGAAAGCTACTAAAGGAACAGCTAATAAAATTACGGAACCTGAAGGACCTTCCGGTATTGATTATATTGGATTGGTGCTGAATGAGTTGAACGGTAATAAACCCAAATATATTGAGTTGTATAATAGTACAGGTCGTGAACTGGATATAACCGGAGTAAAGATTAAAAAAAGATGATGGGGATATTGTTTATATAGCTCCCGAAGGGACTAAAATACAGTCTCATGGTTTTTTTAGTGCTTCTTTCGGATCAAGCGGATTATTCTACAGGCTTTACAAGTGGACTCTCCGCTAAAAAAAAAATCTGTGAAGATTGAGCTTCTTTCACCGGAAGAAACTGCCATAGACGTATTCAAGAATCTAACGGATGCCGGTGAAGAGGTTTGGGGAGAAACACCTAAATACAATGGAGAAACAGAGGGAATGGCGTATGCCCGTAAGGATAACGGTGCTGAATGGTATATGATGAAAGCCACTCAAGGTGAGAGTAATAGCACCACTGCCGGACTAAGTACAAAAAAAAAATAGAATGGTAAGATTATAATTGTAAGGAATGAGAAAGCTAATCCTTTTATTATTTACGGGAATTCTTCTTTTTTAGCTGCACCGCTGTCGGAGCAGACGAAGGAAGAATTCTTCGTTTTATATATTGTTCAGACGTACATTATGGTCTTGAACGTGAATTTCGGGGGAAAAGAAGTGGGAAGTGATGAGGTAAGTCGTGCTATGTTGGCAACCTTCAAATTGCTTTCTGAAACTCGGCTGCCGGAAGATAGTGGGGGGTGGGTGCAGGAATAAAATTCGGTTCTCCTGATTTTGTTGTTTGTACGGGTGATATTGCCAATCGGATGGAAGAAGGAGTTCAATCTGCTACTACATCATGGAGTCAATTTTGCAGTGATTGGGATTCATCGATAAGTTCTCCTTTGTATCTGGTACCGGGTAATCACGATATTTCTAATGCGATAGGTTATTCCAAGGTTTTATCTCCAGAAAAAAAGATGCATCCAGTGCTGCCGGTATTTTCAACCGGATGATGCGCCCTGCGGTGGAACGTACGGCGGAGACTTTTAATTATCAAACGGATAAGGTGCATTATTCCTTTGTAAAGGACGGGGTACGGTTTGTTTTTATGGGAATGTGTACTTGATGCATATATGCGTCAATGGTTCGATCAGGAAATAGGAACCGATACGATTATTCCTGTTATTTTATTTACCCACGATCCTCCCATTGCCGATACCAAGCATTTTACGAATCCGAACGGTAAGCATACGATCAATTCAGTAGATAAGTTTCAGAATTTGTTGGCAGATACCTGTCTGGTGACTGATGTCAAAAAGAAAGCCACAAAGAATTGGGAAAAAGCTGGAGCAGTTTATCCATTCTCATTCTATGATTAAGGCTTACTTTCATGGAGATAAGAATTACAATGAATTTTATACCTGGAATGGGGTAAATGGAACAATTGATTTACCTGTTTTCCGGGTGGACTCCCCTATGAAAGGTGAGTATTCTTCTGCTGACGAACGTCTACTTTCCTTTATTGTAGTTACCATGGATGTGAATCAACGCTTGTTAACGGCTCGTGAATGTTTGTGGAATACGGAAAACAAAACCAGTATCCAATGGGGAAGTTCTTGCACTATCACTTTCTGATAAATAGCCAAATTTAGTATTAAATCGTATAGGTTACTAAAAACTTTATAAGAAAACGACCGTAAATCACCACCTTCTTTTGTTGTAAATTCGTTCTATTTCTCGTAATATCAAACTTATTTTAATCAATTAATATAGAAAGTAAATTATGAGAAAAAGACGGATTTACCGTATGCGCAAAACATTATATTAAGTGTTTGCGGCAAGAAGGGCGTTATGCCACTGCGCATGTTTATGAAAGTGCGCTTCGCTCTTTCACCATATTTTTGTGGAACAGGTGTGTGTCATTCAGTTTGATTACTCGTGAGAACTTGAAGCGGTATAGCAGTTATCTGATGTCCTGCCGCTTGAAGTTGAACACGATTTCCACCTATATGCGAATGTTACGTTGCATATACAATAGGGGAGTAGATATGCATCAGACCCCATACGTTCATCGTATGTTTCGTGATGTGTTCACCGGGATAGACACTCGTCAGAAGAAAGCTATTCCTATAAACGAATTACACACGCTGCTTTATAAAGATCCACAGTCGAAAAACTTCGCGGACGCAAGCCATCGCTAATTTGTTATTTTTATTTTGCGGAATGCCTTTTGTTGATCTTGCCTATTTGGAAAAGTCAAATTTGGAAGGGGAATATGTTGAAGTACAACCGTATCAAGACGGGAACTCCAATGAGTATAGAAATCTTAGAATCGGCTTCATGTATTGTTTCCCGACTTCGTAATACGCATTCCGCTGTTCTTCCCGAACATCCGGATTATCTGTTTTACATATTGAGTGGAAAGAATAAACAGGATGACGAAGCGGCATATATAGAATATCAATCCACTCTGCGTCGTTTTAATAATGATTTGAAGAGTTTAGCCAAGAAGCTACGTATTCATTCATCCGTAACTTCTTATACGTTTCGCCATTCCTGGGCAACTACCGCTAAATACAGGGGAGTACCTATCGAAATGATTAGCGAGTCATTGGGGCATAAATCTATTAAGACAACACAAATTTACTTGAAAGGTTTTGAATTGAATGAGCGTACCAAAAGTAAATCGGTTGAATTATTCTTACGTTAGGAATTATAGGGGAATTCTTTGAAAAGTATATTAAGTCTTTGATAACCAGTCTAAATACGCAGCTGTTACTTCTTAGGTAACGGAAATTATTCGGTGCAAATATAGACAAATTTGTTAATAACATACAAGCAAAATTCCTTTTTTTTCTCTTTTTATTTAAATATACAGTAAAAAATGTATCGGGACATGAAAATTCCTATTTCATGTTCTATGAATTCGACTGCCTATACTTTTCAAATATCTCTGTATATCAGGCAAAATGTATCTAAACTCCCTTGTTCGTACGTATTTCTTCTTCTTTTTGTGGTAGGTGTCCAGTACTCTATAATTTCCGTTACCTAAAAGTAACGGAAACTTAAAGGGGGTAAAAAAGTATGATTCTAACGAAAAAACTTTAAGTGCTGGCCTAAAATTGGGACAGGGGAAGGCGTAGCACACTCTAAACGCTGGTATGTTGCTCTGGTCCGTATGCATCACGAGAAGAAGGTATCCGAGCGTTTATCTAAAATGGGAATTGAAAATTTTGTACCGGTCCAGCAAGAAGTACATCAATGGAGTGACCGCCGTAAAGTGGTTGAATCCGTGTTGCTTCCGATGATGGTTTTTGTACATGCTGATCCTAAAGAACGTAAAGAGGTTCTTTCTTTTTCTACAGTTAGTCGGTATATGGTAATGCGCGGTGAGAGTAGTCCGACTATCATTCCTGATGAACAAATGGCCCGTTTCCGTTTTATGCTCGACTATTCCGAAGAGGCAATCTGTATGAATAGCGCTCCTTTGGCACGTGGTGAAAAAGTACGTGTTGTCAAAGGTCCTTTGACGGGGCTTGTAGGAGAGCTTGTTACGGTAGATGGGAAGTAAGATTGCTGTCCGGTTGAATATGCTGGGGTGTGCTTGTGCGGATATGCCGGTCGGGTATGTGGAAAAGATTGAAAAAAATCAAGTTGCTGTATAAAAATGAATTATTGCATCAACTAAATGGGGCTTAATATTAAACTTTATTCATGAAATAATTATTCGAATGAATTATATATATTTATAATCTTAGCTTTTTGTTATTTCTGTCTGTATAGCGTTATTTGTCATACCTCGCATATTACTAATTTCTCTTCGTAAGAGATTATTTGATATACCAGATAAACGTAAAATCCATACATGTGCCATTCCACGTTTGGGGGGAGTTTCTTTTTTTTCCAACGATATTATTTTCTTGTTGTTTGGTATTGGCATTCCGTACTATAACAGTATATTATATTTCAGATTTACATGCAACTTGTTTTTTATTGGAATGTTTTGTTTTTAGTCTGTGGGTTGACTCTTTTTATATTTGACAGGAATTACAGATGACCTTATTGGAGTGCGTTATCGCCAAAAGTTTGTGATACAAATTCTCTGTGCTTGTTTTTTTCTATCGCAGAAGCTTTGGATAAATGACTTATATGGGTTATTGGGAATATATGCAATTCCAAATTGGATTGGTATTCCTTTTACTATTTTGACCATTGTTTTTCATTACTAATGCTATTAATTTAATAGATGGAATTGATGGATTAGCATCAGGATTGAGTAGTGTTGCGCTTTTGGTCTTTGGCCTTTTGTTTATAGAGAAAGGGCTGTGGATGTATAGTATGCTTGCGTTTAGTACCTTAGGTGTATTAGTTCCTTTCTTTTATTATAATGTTTTCGGTAATGCAGAACGGGCACGGAAAATATTTATGGGAGATACCGGCAGCTTAACTTTGGGGTATATACTAAGTTTTCTTGCTATCAAATATAGTCAGAACAATCCTGAAGGGGGTAATTTCTAATACCAAAGGTACTTTTCTTATAGCCTTTAGTACATTAATAATTCCGAAACTTTTTGATGTGATTCGTGTGGTAATGGTACGTTTGCGTAATGGAAAGAGCCCTTTTGAACCAGATAAGAATCATATTCATCATAAATTTTTGGCAATGGGATTTACACCCCGTAAAGCTATGATTATTATAATATTAATATCCTGTGCATTTAGTGTTGTAAATATTTTATTGATACCATGGGTGAATAATACTGTGATATTGATAGGAGATATTGTAGCCTGGATTGCTTTAAATCTTTGGTGGGATAAAGTGAGAGATAAGCGCACACATTTAAACAGATTATATTAAAATGAAAGGTATTGTTTTAGCCGGTGGATCTGGTACTCGTTTGTACCCTATTACCAAGGGAGTTAGTAAGCAGGCTTCTTCCCATATTTGATAAACCG
>VOFJ01003822.1_pt1 | contig 45369 bp, 43 predicted proteins | sample 5384081 | NCBI WGS metagenome assembly VOFJ01 (sample SAMN12384729, study PRJNA508395) | human gut metagenome | isolation source: healthy gut I | host: Homo sapiens
TACTTTCCAGGCTGAAAACACTTTGTTTTCTATAGCTAAAACAAAGTGTTCAGCACTGTGAACTAACGAACTATCCCATTAGCTTCCTCAGAAGCCCATATCATAGTCTCGGCACAAAAAAAGTGGGATTCAGAGAAACCTCTGATCCCACTTCATCATAGTAAGCAACGGATAGTTATTTCTTATCCTTCATATATTCATCCGCTTTCTCCTTGGCACGTGCCACGCGCTTGGCTGTATCCGGATGAGAAGAGAACATCTTCTGGAACTTGGATTCCTTCGGTGCCTCCGCTGAAAGTTCAAGCAATTTGTTCAAAGCATTGTACATGGCATACGGATCGAGATTATTCTTGATGCAGAATTCAAAGCCGTAATCATCCGCTTCCGTCTCCTGCTTCTGGGAGTATTGAGCACCTGCCAATGCCTCGGCCATGGCACCCAGTTCAGAATCACTCAATTTGGATACCGTAGAACTTGCCGCACCGGCAGCATTCTTCACAGCCGAACGAAGGTAAGCATTCTTCATCGCATCTTTGGAATCCGTATGGATGACGTGACCTATCTCGTGGCCGACAACTGCCATCACTTCATCATCCGTCATGATGTCCATCAGTCCGGCACAGATGCGTACACTACCATCACCGCACGCAAAGGCATTCACATCTATTACTTCATAAACACCGAAGTTCACCTTCAAGCCGTCCACTTCCTTGATATTTCCGGTCAGCTTCTCCAGGCGCTTGCCGTAATCCGTATCGGGCTTTGTCAGCGGATTGTGCGTATCCATCCATTCCATATATTCCTTGCTCATCGCTGCAATGTCAGCATCGGACAATGAAATGGCCTTGACGGCATCTGTACCGGCTTGGACAACTTTGTTCACATTGATTTTCTTTCCACCGATTTTGAACTGCGCATAGGCAGTGGTGGTACAACTCATTCCACATACTACAGCAGTAATGATGAAGAAGTTCTTTTTCATGTACTTTACGATTTAATTTTAATCCTACTTCGCTTTGTCTATAAAAAAAACCGCCTAATCATTATTAAACGGTTTTCCGAATATCTGTTTAAATCAAGTTTACTTGATGATACCCAATTCCTTGAAACATTTAGTCAATTTTTCTACAGCATAATCCACTTGTTCGACCGTATGGGTAGCCATCAACGCTACACGCACCAGTGTATCTTGTGGAGCACATGCAGGTGGAATAACGGGGTTGATGAAGATACCTTCGTCAAAAGCCAGCTTCGTTACTATAAATGTCTTCTCTGTATCACGCACATAGAGAGGAATGATAGGAGATTCTGTCTCACCGATTTCGAAGCCTGCATCGCGGAACTTCTTCAAGGCATAGTTAGTGATATCCCACAGACGTTGGATGCGTTCAGGTTCGGACTTGATGATGTGAAGCGCCTCGCGGGCTGCAGCCGTAGCAGCAGGTGTGCTACTTGCCTGGAATATATAAGAACGGGCATTGTGGCGCAGCCAATTGATTACCGCCTCGTCTCCGGCAACAAAACCACCGATGGAAGCCAGTGACTTGCTGAACGTACCCATAATCAGATCTACATCTTCGGTAACACCGAAATGGTCGCACACACCACGGCCTTGTTTTCCGAATACACCCAAGCCGTGAGCTTCGTCCACGTAAATGCTGGCATTGTATTTCTTCTTCAGGCGGACAATTTCGGGCAGATTGGCCAAGTCACCTTCCATGGAAAATACTCCATCCACAACGATCAGTTTGATAGCATCCGGCTCGCATTTCTGGAGTTCTTTTTCCAAAGCCTCCATATCGTTATGCTTGTACTTCAACTGAGTGGCAAATGCAAGACGGCGGCCATCTACAATGGAAGCGTGGTCACGGTCATCACAAATAATATAATCCCCACGGCCTACAACGGCAGGAATAATACCTTCGTTTACAGTAAATCCGGTAGAAAAACAGAGTGCTTCATCTTTTCCTACGAATTCAGCCAATTCCTTCTCCAGTTCAACATGTATATCGAGTGTTCCGTTCAGAAAGCGGGAACCTGCACAACCGGTGCCATATTTTTTCTGTGGCAGCTATCGAGGCATCAATGATACGCTTGTCATATGTCAGTCCCATATATGCATTAGAGCCGAACATCAGAACCTTTTTACCATCCATCATTACCTCTGTATCCTGATGGCTGTTAATTGTGCGGAAATAAGGATATACGCCTTTTGCCATAAACTGCTGCGGCAGGTCGTATTTCGCAAATTTGTCTTGTAGTAAACCCATGAAATATCTTTTATATAATGAATATTTAATTCTATTAAATACAAGTCTTAAAAAACAGGGGGCAAAGATAGCAAAATATGTCGGTATATGTTCTATTTACATTAAAAAAACTACTTATACTTATTTTAAAAAGAATTATGTGGTTAATTTTTCAGATATTTATATTACTTTTGCCAGTTGGAAAACCTGCATAGCAACAACCCTTGCATGAACGAAAACAAGAAGAAAATAGCATTCATCATAAACCCCATATCCGGCACTCAGAGTAAGGAGCAGATACTGAAGTGGCTCGATGAAAAACTGGATAAGGAAAGGTATGCACAAGAAGTGATTTATACCGAACGGGCAGGCCATGCCGTAGAGATAGCGGCACAGAAGGCACAAGAAGATGCACATGCCGTCATCGCCATAGGAGGAGACGGCACCATCAATGAGATAGCCCGCTCACTGGTACATACAAAAACCGCTTTGGGCATCATTCCCTGCGGTTCCGGCAACGGACTTGCCCGCCATCTGCAGATTCCGATGGAGCCGAAAAAGGCCATCGACATCATCAATGACGGACTGATAGACATCATTGACTACGGAAAAATCAACGATGTGCCTTTCTTCTGCACCTGCGGCGTGGGATTCGACGCATTTGTAAGCCTGCAATTCTCCAAGGCGGGAAGGAGAGGACCACTCACTTATCTGGAAAAGACTCTGCTCGAAAGCCTGAAGTACCGTCCGGAAACCTATGAACTGGAAATGGACGGCAGCACCCTGCGATACAAGGCGTTCCTAATAGCCTGCGGAAACGCATCGCAATATGGAAACAATGCGTATATTGCCCCACAAGCCACCTTGAACGACGGACTGCTGGACGTCACCATACTCGAGCCGTTCACTGTGCTCGATGTACCGTCGCTCTCTTTCCAGCTCTTCAACAAGACCATTGACCAGAACAGCCGGATTAAGACGTTCCGTTGCCAGACACTCCGTATTCACCGTTCTAAACCGGGGGTAGTCCACTTTGACGGCGACCCGATGATGATGGGAGAGAATGTAGATGTAAAGATTATGAAGAAAGGACTGCAGGTCATTGTTCCCCGGGATGCGGAAAAAGACACTTCGAATGTCTTGCAGCGGGCACAAGACTATATCAACGGACTGAAACAAATTAATGATGCTTTTGTGGAAGACATCGCCCATAAAAACAAGATGATACTGGATAAAGGCAAAAGGCAATTCAAGAAACTGACGAAAATGTGATGTTGTAAAAAGGCACTTATAAGGAGTTTCTGAAAATAACTTTCCCCTTTTGATGCGCCATATAATATGTTTTATGTATTTTTGCATGTTCAAAATAGTAAATAAGTAAATCGTCAAACAGTAAATAAAAAGATGTATAGATCACACACCTGCGGAGAACTCCGTATCTCCGATGTTAACAAGCAAGTAACGCTGGCAGGTTGGGTGCAGCGCAGCCGCAAGATGGGAGGCATGACATTCATTGACCTCCGCGACCGTTACGGTATCACCCAGTTAGTTTTCAACGAAGAGGTGAATGCCGAACTTTGCGAGCGTGCCAACCGCTTGGGCCGTGAATTCGTAATCCAGGTTAAAGGTACCGTAAACGAACGTTTCAGTAAAAACCAGCATATCCCGACGGGAGACATTGAAATCATCGTATCGGAACTGGATGTTCTGAACTCATCGCTGACCCCTCCCTTCACCATCGAGGAAAATACGGACGGTGGCGACGATATCCGCATGAAGTACCGTTATCTAGACCTGCGCCGTGCCAATGTACGCAGCAATCTGGAGCTTCGCCATAAAATGACAATTGAAGTACGCAAATACCTGGACAGCCAGGGATTCATCGAAGTGGAAACTCCGATTCTGGTAGGCTCCACACCCGAAGGTGCACGCGATTTCGTCGTTCCTTCACGCATGAACCCGGGACAATTCTATGCCTTGCCTCAAAGCCCGCAGACACTGAAACAGTTGTTGATGGTTTCCGGTTTCGACCGTTACTTCCAGATAGCCAAATGCTTCCGTGACGAAGACCTGCGTGCCGACCGCCAGCCGGAATTCACACAGATTGACTGCGAAATGTCTTTTGTGGAGCAGGATGACGTCATCAACCTCTTCGAAGGCATGGCCAAATATCTGTTCAAGGAAATCCGTGGCGTAGAGATGAACGAGCCGTTCATGCGCATGCCATGGGCAGACGCCATGAAATATTACGGCAGCGACAAGCCCGACCTCCGTTTCGGCATGAAGTTCGTGGAACTGATGGACATCATGAAGGGACACGGATTCCCGGTATTCGACAATGCCGCCTACATCGGCGGTATCTGCGCAGAAGGCGCCGCACACTATACCCGCAAACAGCTGGATGCACTGACCGAATTCGTGAAAAGACCGCAAATCGGTGCCAAAGGTATGGTATACGCGCGCGTAGAGGCAGACGGCAACGTAAAATCAAGTGTCGACAAGTTCTATGCGCAGGAAGTATTGCAGGAAATGAAGGCTGCTTTCAACGCCAAGCCGGGTGACCTGATTCTGATTCTGAGCGGTGACGACGCCATGAAGACCCGCAAGCAACTGAACGAGTTGCGCCTTGAAATGGGTAACCAACTGGGATTGCGCGACAAGAACAAGTTCGTCTGCCTTTGGGTGGTTGACTTCCCGATGTTTGAGTGGAGCGATGAAGAAGGCCGCCTGATGGCTATGCACCACCCGTTCACTCATCCGAAAGACGAAGATATTCCTTTGCTGGATACAGACCCGGCAGCTGTCCGTGCAGATGCATACGATATGGTGTGCAACGGTATTGAAGTGGGTGGAGGTTCCATCCGTATCCACGATGCACAGTTGCAGGCAAAAATGTTCGAGATTCTCGGATTCACTCCGGAGAAGGCTCAGGAGCAGTTCGGCTTCCTGATGAATGCCTTCAAATACGGTGCACCTCCTCACGGTGGTCTGGCATACGGTCTGGACCGTTGGGTCAGCATCTTCGCAGGTCTCGACAGTATCCGCGACTGCATTGCATTCCCCAAGAACAACAGTGGACGCGATGTAATGCTGGATGCACCTTCGGCTATTGACCAGAAGCAGCTGGATGAACTGAATCTGATTGTTGAAGTGAAAGAGTAAAAGCAGGTACGGAGTAGGAGAGTGAAAGAGTCTGCACGCATTTTTCGTTTTGCGGTAATCGGCACGCTGAATGCCTTGATTATGGCTGTTACCGTTTGGGTAATGATGGACGAACTGGACATCAACTATATGCTCTCCAATGTAACCGCATATATACTTGCACAGATACACAACTTCATCTGGTGCAAGTACTGGATATTCCCTACAGAAAAAAAGAGCAACACTTGGCGACAAGTGCTGCTCTTTTCCATAGCTTTCGGAATGGCTTACGGAGCGCAATTCCTTTTCCTCATAGGGCTGGTGGAGGGACTGGACTGCAACGAATACCTTGCCCAGTTCCTGGGATTATTCATCTACGGAAGTGTCAATTTCCTGATGAACAAACGGGTGACATTCCGTTAGTTCTCCCCCAGAGATCCCCGTCGTTATCAGTCAAGAAATCGTTTTGTCAATCCGGCATAGGCATCAATTCTGCGGTCGCGCAGGAAAGGCCACCAACGGCGTACATTTTCCGAACGTTCCAAGTCCACCTCTACAACGATATTTTCCGGCCGTTCGTTTCCTGCTTGGGCCAGGAACTCGCCTTGCGGTCCGGCCACAAAACTATTTCCCCAAAACAAGATACCATTGGTCTGCATGGAAGGATCCGGCTCATGTCCCACGCGATTCACTGAAACCACCGGCAAGCCGTTGGCCACAGCATGTCCACGCTGGGAGATAATCCAAGCATTGAGCTGACGCGCCTTTTCATCATCCGTATCACTGCTTTCCCAACCGATAGCCGTAGGATATATCAGTATTTCAGCTCCCTTCAGTGCCATCAGACGCGCTGCTTCCGGATACCACTGGTCCCAGCATACCAAAACTCCCAATTTGCCCAAAGATGTCTGAATAGGTTCGAAGCCTATATCACCGGGAGTAAAATAGAATTTCTCATAATAGGCGGGGTCATCAGGAATATGCATCTTCCGGTATTTCCCGGCAATGCTGCCATCACGTTCAAAAACAACCGCTGTGTTATGATACAATCCGGGAGCGCGTTTCTCGAACAGAGAAGTGACCAGCACAATATCGTTGGCAGCAGCCAACTCTGAATAGAATCCCGTAGAAGGACCGGGAATCGGTTCTGCCAAGTCGAACAACTGCGTGTTTTCCGTCTGACAGAAATACAGAGAGTTATGCAGCTCCTGCAAAACAACCAATTGAGCCCCATGCGCCGCACATGCCTCTATACTTTTGGCCAAATTCATTAAATTAGTCCTGAGGTCCTTGGTATTGGCCTGCTGGATAATACCTACTTTTATTTTTCTTGTCATCTTATTCTATGGTTTATTGTTTTACTATGTATAATCGACATTACTTCAACACCCCTACGGGATATTGCATGGTAACACAATGCAAAGAGCCGTGTTGCTTAATCAAAGCACGGCAATCTATCCCGATAATTTCATAACCGGGAAAAGCCTCCCGCAACACTTCCCCCGCGCGGGCATCATTCTCCGGCTGGCGATAGGTGGGGTAAAGCACTGCATCATTCAGAATCAAGAAATTAGCGTAAGTGGCAGGAAGCCGTTCCCCTTCCTCTTCTATCTTATCGGCCATGGGCAAAGCCAGCAAACGGTAAGGTTCCCCCTTCAACGTACGGAAAGTCTTCAGTTGCTCCTCCATGCGATGCAGTTCTTCGTAATGCTCATCATCCGCATCCTTGCATTGTACATAGGCTATCGTGTCGGCAGGGCAGAAACGGGCCAGCGTGTCTATATGACTGTCCGTATCGTCACCTGCCAAATAACCGTGGTCCAGCCAAAGAACACGTTGCAGGTGAAAAACGGAACGAAGATATTCCTCAATTTCCACCCGGTTCATCTGTCCGTTCCGGTTAGGCGAAAGCAGGCATTCGGAGGTGGTGAGCAACGTACCCATGCCGTCACTTTCGATGGAACCGCCTTCAAGGACAAACCCCAAGCGATTTACATACTTTCCTTTCATCACTTCCGACTCCACCGCACGACGCGTAATCAAATTATCCTTATCGGATGCAAACTTCAATCCCCACCCGTTGAACTTAAAGTCGAGCAGAGATACACCGTCAGCATCCAGTAGGGTGATGGCTCCATGGTCGCGTGCCCAAGTATCATTCGTCTCACACTTCAGGAAACGGACATTTTCCATATTCACCCTGCCGAGAATCTGTTTCTTCACCTCATCCGGTTCTGGGGTTACAATCAGCAATGTCTCCCGGGCGGCTATTTCGTGGGCAATGGCTACAAAACATTCCTGCACTTCGTCCAACATATAGGTCCAGTCTGTACCCGCATGGGGCCATGTAAGCTGTATGCCGCTTTGCAAAGCCCATTCGGCAGGCAAGTGGGGAGCACGTGTCTCTACCTGAAAAGTCATATTCTTGCCAAAACGCACCTGACAGTCCTTCTCTGCGGCACCACCCAGCGGCAGTCCTACAAAATATCCCATATTATTTATCTTTTTCTAATTCGTTACTTTTTAAGTTAGCAGAGAGAGGGAGAATAAACCTTAGGTTTAGAATTGCCAAACCTCTACTTCAGACTTCTAAACCTCTACTCTATGATTGTAAACCTCTACTCGTCAATTATCACTTATCTTCCTTCGGTTTCCGGTCGAAGAATGGATTCTTGGAGGATGCACTCACCGGAATGGCAAAGACAGTCTTGCATCCTTTCAGCCAATCCAAACGCTGAGCGGCAAGTCCGGCAGAAAACATGACACGGGTATCCACCCTCAAATCGGCAGCCATGGCACAAGCCGAACCTACAGCTATCCCTACATCCACCGTATTCAAAGCACAAGGTACTCCCTCCGGACGACCGGCACAAGTGGGAAAACCGCAGTGTCCGCAATTCAAACCTTGCGTCTGCTCGCGCGTACCTATTATAATTACACATTCAGCCTGCAAAATGTTGGCGGCATCCCGCAAAAAGAACTTCATTCCGTGTTCTTCCACCATAGCGACCATCTTTTCAGACAGCTTCTTAATGTCTTCACCCGTAACCAGCGCAGCTTCAATCACATCAATACCTTTTCCTTTCGGTGCCGTGCGCGCAGCAGTCAGCATTTGCCTTGCCACGTCAAGCACATGTTCGTGGCGGCAATCCCGTTCATTCTGTATCATAGTCTTTCTTTCCTGAATTAATTAGTGCGTCAAAGATAGCACAAATATTTTTTGCACTATCTTTGCGATACAGAAAGATTAAAGGAACACCATGCTGCAAATAGAAAATGCCAGTATCGCCTACGGCAACGATATACTTTTCTCGGGTTTCAACCTGCAATTGGAAAGGGGAGAGATAGCCAGTATCTCCGGCCCTTCGGGATGCGGAAAGTCGTCACTGCTGAATGCCATACTTGGATTTACTCCGTTAAAAGAAGGACGCATCGTCTTGAACGGCATTCTGCTGGATAAAGGAAACGTCGACGTTGTCCGTAAGCAGACTGCATGGATTCCACAAGAACTGGCATTGCCGCTGGAATGGGTAAAGGACATGGTACAATTGCCCTTCGGTTTAAAGGCAAACCGGGGTACACCCTTTTCTGAAACCCGTTTATTTGCATGTTTCGAGGATTTGGGTCTGGAACAAGAGTTATATTACAAACGGGTGAACGAAATATCCGGAGGCCAACGCCAACGGATGATGATAGCCGTAGCCTCAATGATTGGCAAACCACTGACCATTGTCGATGAACCGACTTCCGCTCTCGACTCCGGTTCCGCGGAAAAAGTACTCTCTTTCTTCCGCAGGCAGACAGAAAATGGAAGTGCCATACTGACCGTATCCCATGACAAAAGATTCGCCAACGGATGTGACCGACATATAATCATGAAATAACATACACACTATTGGGAACCATAGATATATCATACCTCAGCCTGGGCATCGGATTATTGCTATTATTAATACCGCTGTTTTACATCTGGAAGTTCAAGACCGGACTGTTGCGCGCTACTGTGATAGGTACGGCACGCATGATTGTCCAGTTGTTCTTCATCGGCATATACTTGAACTACCTCTTCTTATGGGATAACCCGTGGATAAACTTTCTATGGGTAATTGTCATGATATTCGTAGCATCGCAGACGGCGTTGGCACGAACGCAATTGAAGAGGAAGATTCTGCTTCTGCCCATATCCGCAGGTTTCTTATGCAGTGTAGTATGTGTAGGCTTGTACTTTATCGGAATAGTACTGAGAGTGGAAAACGTATTCAGCGCCCGGTATTTCATCCCTATTTTCGGCATACTGATGGGCAACATGCTATCCAGTAACGTCATAGCCCTCAACACCTATTATAGTGGACTGAAACGGGAACAACAGCTTTACCGGTATCTTCTCGGCAATGGTGCTACAAAAGCGGAAGCACAGGCACCTTTCATCCGCCAAGCCATCATCAAATCCTTCAGTCCGCTGATTGCCAATATATCCGTGATGGGGCTGGTTGCTTTTCCGGGAACCATGATTGGCCAGATATTGGGTGGCAGCAGCCCGAATGTGGCCATCAAATATCAGATGATGATTATGGTCATCACCTTTACCGCCTCCATGCTGTCACTGATGATTACAATCTCTCTGGCTTCCCGCAAGTCGTTCGATGCCTACGGCAAGCTACTGCCGGTGATGGTAGAGAAGAAGGGAAAAAAGGAGCATAAATAACTTCAACGGTGGTGGGCATCCAGTTTTCCGGGGAGATAGCGTAGCTGCACATATTGTACGCCCGGTTTCACAAAGCCGCTGTCCAACATCACTTTCTTTACACGGAATACTTCAAGCCTATACTGCAGGTAACTTTTGATGCGTTGACTTTGCGGCTTGGTATATGCCAACAGATTAACTTTTCCCAGCGAATCAATCTCTACCCTTGCCTTGACGGTGCGTAGAGAAAGAGGACCGTCTTTTTTCTTAGCCTGATAATCTTTATCCTTGTCTACCCAAAAGATAGCCGTAGCCTTGGGAGTAGTATCTACCGGCTCCTCCATATCCTCAGATACATCTTTACCGGAACAGTTCGTATCCTGACAAGACAATAACGATAAAAGGAAAAGAAACAAAACAAGTAATGTTTTCATAATAAAGGAGATTAATGTGTCCAACTAATCAAACGTACCCGATGAAGCATATATTATCGGATATATAAAATGTTCTTCACCTTCCGTTTGCGGTTGTTCAAACAATTGTTTGTAGATAGGTTCCGGCTCTGTTTCAGAGAAAAAATCTGCATCAGCAGGATAAATACCATAATACCACCAGGGAGTTCCTTCCATATTATAAGGCTCAATACCCTCGATTACAAACTTATATAATCCAACTGTATCACCATCTTTTATAATGCTTGTATAGGTTCCATAATTGGTCCCCATATTATATCTCAATCCTTTTAAAGGAGCATATTCTTCTTCAGTAAACTCGCCTGCTACATATTTTTTTCTTTTGCATGCAAAGGAATCTCATATTTTCCTCCATCAGGAGAAAGAATAAAAGGATTGGGTCCATCAACCTCTATTGTATATTCATATTCTACTCCGACTTTTGATAACACCTCGACCAGTTCGTATGCAATATTACTGGCATCGGCGGGAGGGTTGAGCAAAGTTGTTTTTTTCACCAATAAGGTGTATTCATACCCCTTGCTATAATCAAACCCGGCAATTCCTAAAAAGTCCAACGCTTCATATTCATTTTTACCTTCCTCCTTTACCAACATACAATCAATGAAATGATCACTTCCCCAAGGCTGGTAAGTGCCAATCTCGGAAGAGACCTTCATTTTAATGTTTTCTACATTGTCTTGTGGAGTATCACTGTTACAAGAGGTCACACCAATTATAATCAAGAGCGATAAAATTCCGAATAGTTTTTTAGTTTTCATAGATTTAGTTTTATAATAATCGCTCGCAAAGATAGTCTTTTTCGTGATAAAACATTTTTCGATAAGAGTTTTTGTTGGAAGAAAACCGTCTATTACTCAAATTTGTTACTGATATTTTATAAAAAGAATAAAAAACATTCTCAATCCATTGCTTTTTACTATATTTGCAACCAAATTTTCTGTTCACATAATGAGAATTAAGGAGATAGTAAGCGCCCTTGAACGGTTCGCGCCTCTGCCATTGCAAGACGGATTTGATAATGCCGGCTTGCAAATCGGATTGACAGAAGCGGAAGCAACAGGGGCTTTGTTGTGTCTTGACGTTACTGAAGCTGTACTGGATGAAGCCATTGCATTGGGATATAATGTGGTTATATCACATCACCCTCTCATTTTCAAAGGGTATAAATCCATCACGGGCAGGGACTATGTGGAGCGTTGTATCATGAAAGCAATCAAGAATGACATCGTTGTTTATGCTGCGCACACTAACCTGGATAATGCACCGGGAGGAGTGAACTTCAAGATTGCCGAGAAAATCGGTTTGAAGAATGTCCGTATCCTGGAAGCCAAGGAAAATGCGCTGGTAAAGCTGACCACATTTGTACCGACCGCCCAAGCGGAAGACGTGAGGAAAGCCTTGTTCGACGCTGGATGCGGCAATATCGGCAACTATGATTTGTGCAGTTATAACATGGAAGGCGAGGGGACATTCCGAGCCCGGGAAGGTGCCACCCCATACTGTGGAGCGATAGGGGAGCTGCATACCGAACGTGAAGTACGTATTGAGACAATCATACCCGCCTACAAAAAAGCGGCAACTGTCAAGGCACTGCTTGCGGCACATCCATATGAAGAACCGGTCTATGATATTTATCCCTTGCAAAACTCATGGCCACAAGCCGGAGCCGGTGTCATTGGCGAATTGGAAGTACCGGAGACAGAACTTGAATTCCTGAAACGGATAAAGAAAACCTTCGAAGTAGGGTGTCTCAGACATAACAAACTCCTCGGGCGGGAAATACAGACTGTTGCATTATGTGGCGGCGCCGGCGCTTTCCTAATGCCGCTTGCCATCCGCAACCGTGCAGATGTCTTTATCACCGGCGAGATAAAATACCATGACTATTTCGGACATGATACCGATATATTATTGGCTGAAATAGGGCATTATGAAAGTGAGCAATATACGAAAGAAATATTTTATACAATAATCCGGGATTTGTTTCCTCATTTTGAGGTTCAGATGACCAAAGTGAATACAAACCCCATAAAATACATGTAAGTAAAATGGCTAAAGAAGCAAAAAAAGATCCTCAGGAATTAACCGTAGAACAGAAGTTGAAAGCTTTGTTCCAATTGCAGACAATGCTGTCCAAAATCGATGAAATCAAGACGTTGAGAGGTGAACTTCCACTGGAAGTACAGGACTTGGAAGACGAAATAGCCGGTCTGAGTACCCGTATAGACAGAATCAAGGCAGAAGTTGCCGAGTTGAAATCCTCCATTGCAGGAAAGAAAGTTGAAATTGAAACCGCAAAGGCTTCTGTAGCTAAATATAAAGACCAGCAGGACAACGTACGCAACAACCGCGAATATGACTTCTTAAGCAAGGAAATCGAATTCCAGACATTGGAAATCGAACTCTGCGAAAAGCGTATCAAGGAATTTGCCGCACAAGAGGAAGAAAAATCTCAAGAAGTAGCAGAAAGCACTGCTGCTCTGGAAGAAAGACAAAAAGACCTCGACGTAAAGAAGAGCGAACTGGACGAAATCATCTCCGAGACCAAACAAGAGGAAGAGAAGCTGAGAGACAAAGCCAAAGAACTGGAAACAAAGATTGAACCCCGTCTGCTTCAGTCCTTCAAACGTATCCGTAAGAATTCACGCAATGGACTGGGTATTGTATACGTACAGCGTGATGCTTGCGGTGGTTGCTTCAACAAGATTCCGCCCCAGAGACAATTGGACATCCGCTCACGCAAGAAAATTATCGTTTGCGAATATTGTGGCCGTATCATGATTGACCCGGAATTAGCAGGTATAACTCCCGAACAGAAAGTGGAAGTTGTAAAGGAAAAGCCAGTAAGAGCCAAAAGAAAAATCGTACATATCGGCTCAGATAATTAAAAATAGAACATTTTCTATATATAAAACGGCAATAGTAAAGCACCTATTGCCGTTTTTTTGTTAAATAAGCTCATAAAAACCTGCTATTAGAGAAAAAAGAAGTAGTTTTGTTGCTTGAAAAATTAATAGAATTAAATTAAAAAGCATGAGACTAAACAAATTATTCATACTCTATTCACTTTTCGGAATATTGATGGCATCGTGCATAAAAGATGAAGCACCCAATGCTGAAGCTGATATAACAGGCATCTCTTTTGAAGAAGATGTACTGGCAAATTCATACATTGATCTGAACCCGTCGTACGACGAAAGCCAGAACGCCTACCCAATACGGATCAGTGTGAAAGAAGGTACGGACATGACAAGTCTGGCCCCCATATTTGAATTGACTCCGGGAGCTACCATCAGTCCTGCCAGTGGGAGTGTTCAGAACTTCACGACTCCAGTACGATATACAGTCACTTCGGAAGACAAGGCCTGGCATCGTGTCTACGCCATTACTGCCAGAGAACAAAAGGCAAGTAACATTCCGACCACATACCACTTTGAAAAGGTAAGAATCATGCAAAATGTATGGCAGGAATTCTACGAAGAGCAAGATTCCGGTAACGAATTGACATGGGCAAGTGGTAATAAGGGATTCAAATGGGCTATGAGTGAAGCCGCAACAGAAGATTATCCTACTACCCAAATAGACAATGGCAAAACTGGAAAATGTGTGAAATTGGAAACACGCCTCACTGGCGACTTAGGTAACATGGTAGGTATGCCCATCGCCGCCGGTAATCTGTTTATCGGCAGTTTCGACATGCTGAATGCTATTACCAATCCGCTTAGTGCTACGCGCTTCGGTACTCCTTTCTACAATAAACCTTTACGACTGACTGGATACTATAAGTATAAGGCCGGAGAACAATTTTATGAAAATGGCGAATATACCTCCCGAAAAGATATATTCAATATCTATGCAATATTTTATGATGGAGTAAAATATGACAGTGCAGGAAAGGGGACAGATGTAACACTGGATGGAAATCTGCCGAATCAAAACTACGAACACTCCAGCATGGTGGCTCTTGCTTTAGTTTCCAATCCGCAAGAAACAGAAGGAGACGAATGGAAATTCTTTGATATACCTTTCGACTACCAACGGTACGGAAAGAAGATTGACGAAGCCAGACTGGCTAAAGGAGAATATAAGATAGGCATCATATTTGCCTCAAGCAAGGATGGTGCCACTTTTGAGGGTGCTCCAGGAAGCACTTTACTTATAGACGAAGTGGAACTGATTTACGAATAAGAATCATATAGAATTGGAATACAACATGATAAAGAAAATATTAGCATTTATCGTACTGGTGGGATGTATGCAGACTGCCTTATACGCTCAAGAAAACCAGAACCGTACGCTTATAAACGCCGCTCTACACGGTTGGGAATATGAAATAAGGGCCGGTGTCAGTATCGGCGGCACTTCTCCGCTTCCATTACCCGTAGAAATACGAAGTATCGATGCCTATAATCCTACCTTAGCCCTTATGCTGGAAGGAAATGCCATCAAATGGTTGGGCAAAACAAAAAAATGGGGTGTAATAACCGGTGTAAGACTGGAAACCAAAAATATGATTACTAAAGCGACAGTAAAGAACTATGGCATGGAAATCATAGGAAATGACGGTAACCGTTTGAAAGGCAACTGGACCGGGGGAGTAAAAACTAAAGTACGCAATGCCTACATCACCGTCCCCGTGCTGGGTGCATATAAAATCAACTCACGATTGCGAGCCAAAGCAGGTATATATGTCTCATATCTGATGGATGAGGAATTCTCCGGACATGTATATGAAGGCTATTTGCGTGAAGGAGACTCCACCGGAGAAAAGGTAAACTTCTCCGACGGTGCCATTGCCACTTACGACTTTTCGGATGATTTGCGCAAGTTTGCCTGGGGCGTGCAAGCTGGTGTAGACTGGCGTGCCTTCAAACATCTGAGTGTATTTGCCGACCTTACATGGGGATTGAATGATATTTTCAAGAAAGATTTCAATACAATTACCTTTGCCATGTATCCCATCTACTTGAATGTGGGTTTCGGATATGCCTTCTAAGATACTCGGGTATACCGAGTAAATACTCATAAACAAATAAAGGTTTAGGTTGTTATCAATCCCATAAAAAGATAACCACCTAAACCTTTATTTATGAATATAAAAGTTTGGAGCACTGCGTTGCTCATATTATGCCTATGTCCTGCGGCTATGGCACAGAAAGCCAACCGCTATCTTGAGAAACCACTCCCACAAGGCTGGGGAAAGGACGTCTCCCATGCCATTCCCGGAGATGACAATCTGTTCAGCGGACAAATACCACCCATTGACGACAAGTGGTGGAAAGCCTTCGATGACCCGATGCTGGATTCATTGATTACGGTAGCCTCCACTCAAAACTATTCCATACTTTCTGCCATGGACCGTATGGATATGGCTAAATCCAATCTGCGGATAGAACGCGGCAGCTTTTTCCCTTCCATCTCATTGGACGGAGGATGGGCACGGCAGCAAAGCAGCGGCAATGTCAACGCACTTCCGCAATCCATTACCGGTGCATACAGCGCCTCGCTCAACGCCAGTTGGGAGCTGGACGTATTCGGAAGTATCCGCCAACGGGTAAAGGCACAGCGGGAAACCTTCATGGCAAGCAAGGAGGAATATACCTCTGTCATGGTATCCCTCTGTGCCCAGATAGCTTCTGCCTACATCGGACTCCGCGAACTGCAGCAAGAGCTAAGTGTAGTGACCCACAATTGCCATACCCAGGCAGCCGTACTTAACATTACCGAAGTACGCTACAAAACCGGACTGGTGTCCAAACTGGACGTTTCACAAGCCAAATCCGTATATTACAGTACCAAAGCCTCCATCCCACAACTGGAGGCAGGCATCAACCAATACATCACGACGCTCGCAATCTTACTCGGTACTTACCCCAGCATATCCGCCCCATATTGGGAGAAGCCCAGCAAACTGCCCGACTATATGGAACCCATAGGCATCGGTGTTCCTGCCGACCTGCTGCTCCGCCGCCCCGATATACGGCAAGCCGAACGCCAAGTCAACGCGCAGGCGGCAACACTCGGCGCATCTCAAAGTGACTGGCTGCCGCAAGTGTTCCTAAAAGGTTCCATCGGCTATTCCTCCCATGACTTGAAGGACTTGACTAAACGGAACAGTATGACGTTTGAAATTGCTCCAAGCATCAGCTGGACCTTATTCAGCGGTACCAAACTGGTGAATGCCACCCGTCTGGCACGTGCCCAGCTCGATGAATCCATTCACCAGTTCAACCAGACAGTGCTTACCGCCGTGCAGGAAACGGATAATGCCATGAACTCCTATCGCAACTCCATCCAACAGATTGTTGCCATGCGCGAAGTATGCAACCAGGGAGAAGAAACTCTGAAACTCTCCCTCGATTTGTACAAACAAGGACTTACTCCCTTCCAGAACGTACTGGACGCACTACGCTCACTCCTGACATACGAAAATCAGCTGGTGCAGGCACAAGGCAGCTCCTTGCTGCATCTGATAGCCTTATACCAGGCATTGGGAGGTGGATATGAAATGAATCAGAAATAAGAATATAAACTAAACCGAACCGTATATGAAAAATCAAATGTACATCACCCTGCTCATCCTGCCATTGCTGGCAACGGGATGCGGGGGGAAGGAAAGAAACGGCACAAACGATGCCCGTTCCCGAGATAAGCGTGGCCCGTCCGACAGTGCAGAACATTACGCTGACGAAAGAATATCCGGGCTACCTGACTTCTGAAAAGACCGTAGACCTGGTAGGCAGAGTCAGCGGAACCTTACAGACCATCGCTTACGCTCCCGGCAGCCGGGTACGCCAGGGACAAGTACTTTTTGTCATCGAACCGACAGTCTATCAAGACAATGTGCGGCAGGCAGAAGCAGAACTCAACACTGCCCGCGCCAACCTGGAATACGCCCAAAACAACTACACACGTATGCAGGAAGCCATGAAAAGCGATGCTGTAAGCCGTATACAAGTGCTGCAAGCACAATCCAACGTGGCAACTTCGCAGGCTGCAGTGAGCAATGCGGAAGCAGCCCTGAACACAGCACGCACCAATCTGAGCTACTGCACCGTCCGTGCTCCCTTCGACGGCACCGTAAGCCGTAACCTGGTGGATGCCGGAGGCTATGTAGGCGGCAGCGTGCAGCCCGTCACATTGGCAACCATCTACAAAGACGACCATTTGTACACCTACTTCAATGTGGCAGACAACCAATGGCTCTCCATGCTGATGCAGCAGGGAGACAGTATCCCCGGCAAGTGAGTGTCAGCCTGGGTAAAGACGAACTCCTCACTTATCCCGCACAGCTGGACTATCTTTCGCCCAACGTAGACTTGAACACCGGAACTTTGAACATCCGCGCCCGTCTCGACAACCCTAAAGGACTGTTGAAAAGCGGCCTCTACGTCAGCATCACCTTGCCCTACGGAGAGCAACAGCAGGCCATCCTGCTGCCGGATGCCTCCATCGGCACCGACCAGTTGGGGAAATACATATACGTAGTCAACGATTCGAATATAGTGCGCTACCGCCATATAGAAACCGGACAACTGATAGGGGACAGCCTGCGCCAGATAAGGGCAGGCATCACTCCCCGGGAGCGCTACGTCACCAAAGCACTGATGAAGGTAAGGGATGGAATGAAAGTACATCCCATTGACAACTAATATGAATTGATTAATACCAAAGCCTATGTTTTCAAAATTCTTCATAGACCGTCCTATCTTTGCTACCGTATTGGCGCTGCTCATCGTGGTGGCGGGACTGGTCACACTGGGCATACTCCCCATTGCCCAATATCCGGACATCACACCACCCACCGTGCAGGTCAGTGCCGTATATCCCGGAGCCAATGCGCAGACGGTGGCACAAACCGTCGGCATCCCCATCGAGCAGCAAGTCAACGGAGTGGACGGAATGCTTTACATGTCCTCCAACTCCAGCTCATCGGGCGCTTACTCTCTTACCATTACTTTTGCCGTAGGCACAGACATTGATATGGCTACCGTGCAGGTCCAGAACCGGGTAAGCGTGGCCCAGTCGTCACTACCTACTCCCGTTGTGGTGCAAGGCGTCACTGTACAGAAACAGTCATCGAACATCGTGATGTTCCTCACGATGACGTCGGACAGCAAAGACTACGACGGACTTTACCTCAGCAACTATGCCAAGCTGAATCTCGTAGACCAGTTAACACGCGTGCCCGGTGTAGGCGCCGTCAATGTGATGGGAGCAGGGGACTACTCCATGCGTATCTGGCTCGACCCTGCCGCCATGCGCATCCGCTATCTTTCGCCGGCCGATGTATACCAAGCTATCCAATCACAGAATGTGGAGGTCAGCGCAGGTAACGTAGGGCAACCCATCGGCACAGACAATAAAAATGCCTATCAATACAGCCTGACCGTAAAAGGGCGCCTTACCTCACCCGAAGAGTTCGGCAACATTATCCTGCGTACCGAAACCGGAGGGAAGATACTCCGTCTGCGCGACGTGGCGCATATCGACCTGGGCTCGGCCTCTTACAGCGTAGTATCCCAACTGGACGGGAAACCCACCGCTGCCATCGCTATCTATCAGCAACCTGGCAGCAACTCGCTGGACGTTTCCAAAGGAGTAAAGGCAAAAATGCAGGAACTCTCGCAAAATTTCCCTGCAGGCATACAATACAATGTAACCCTGGACACTACGGATGTCATTCATGCTTCCATAGACGAAGTGATGGTGACGTTCCTTGAAACAACCCTGCTGGTAGTTCTCGTCATCTTCCTGTTCCTGCAGAACTGGCGGGCGGTCGTCATTCCCTGCATCACTATTCCGGTATCACTCATCGGCACACTGGCCGTCATGTCCTTGTTCGGCTTCTCCATCAATACGCTGACACTATTCGGACTGATACTTGCCGTGGCCATCGTGGTAGATGATGCCATTGTGGTGGTGGAGAACTCCACGCGTCTGCTGGACACGGGGCGCTACACCTCCCGCCAGGCTGTGACCGAAGCGATGGGAGAGATTACCGGCCCCATTGTCGGGGTAGTGCTGGTGCTGCTTGCCGTATTTATCCCGACAACACTCGTCAGCGGCATATCAGGACAACTGTATAAACAGTTTGCCTTGACCATTGCAGCCAGCACCGTACTTAGCGGATTCAACTCATTGACCCTTACTCCGGCACTCTGTGCCTTGATGCTGCAACCTACCCGGCCTTCCAAAAATCCCCTATATCGGGGGTTCAACCATCTGTACGACAAGACACAAGGAGTCTACGACCGGATAGTGGAGTACCTGCTCCAACGCCCTGTCGCTTCCATCGTTTCATATGCGGTTTTCACATTGATTGCTGTCCTGCTGTTTGTCAAATGGCCGTCCACATTTGTTCCGGAAGAAGATGACGGCTATTTCCTCGCAGTGGTACAACTTCCCCCTGCATCGAGCCTGGAGCGCACCCAAGCCGTAGGAAAGCAGATAAATAAGATTCTCGATTCTTACCCCGAAATAAAGGACTACATCGGCATATCCGGCTTCTCCGTGATGGGAGGTGGAGAGCAAAGCAATGCGGCCACTTACTTCATCGTACTGAAAAACTGGAATGAACGCAAGGGAAAGGAACATACGGCTGAAGCCGTAGTACAGCGCTTCAATATGGAAGTATATGGCATCCAGGAAGCAGAGATATTTGCCATGGTCCCGCCTGCCATCCCCGGACTGGGAGCTACCGGAGGCCTGCAACTCCAATTGGAAGACCGCCACAACCTCGGCGCCACCGAGATGCAGCGTGCTGTAGAGACCTTGATGGAGCATTACCGCAATTATCCGGCACTGGCATCGGTCAGCAGCCAGTACCAAGCCAATGTACCGCAATATTTTTTGAATATAGACCGCGACAAGGTACAGTTGATGGGTATCCCGCTGAACAGTGTATTCACCGCCTTGGGTTACTATATGGGGGAGGCCTACGTCAACGACTATGTACAGTTCGGACACATCTACCAAGTGAAATTGGGGGCGGTCGACCGTGCCCAGCGTGTCATCGACGATGTTCTGAAATTGAGCGTTCCCAATGCATCGGGAGAAATGGTACCTTTCTCTTCCTTCACCCGGGTGGAAGAGCAGTTAGGCATGGACCAGATAAACAGATATAACATGTACTCCACAGCAGCCGTGACCTGCAATGTGGCTCCGGGCAGTAGTTCGGGAGAGGGTATCCGGCAAATGGAAAGTCTAATCAAAGAGCATCTCGGAGACGAGTTCGGCTATGAATGGACTTCGGTAGCCTATCAGGAGACGCAGGCGGGAACCACGACGACTGTCGTATTCGTCATGGCACTGCTGGTTGCCTTCCTTGTACTCGCCGCACAATACGAAAGCTGGACCAGTCCGGTAGCTGCCGTAATGGGACTTCCGGTTGCACTGCTCGGTGCCATGCTGGGATGCTATGTCATGGGGACTCCGGTCAGCATCTACACACAAATTGGAATCATTCTGCTTGTCGCCTTGTCTGCCAAAAACGGTATTCTGATTGTGGAGTTTGCACGTGACTTTCGTGCACAAGGCAATTCAATCCGCGATGCGGCATTCCAGGCCGGACATATCCGCCTGCGACCTATTCTGATGACATCGCTTGCATTCGTATTCGGGGTTATGCCGCTGCTTTTTGCAACCGGAGCAGGGGCGGGAAGCCGTATTGCACTGGGAGCCGCCGTAGTGTTCGGTATGGCACTGAATACCTTGCTTGCCACGGTCTATATTCCTAATTTCTACGAATTGATGCAGAAGTTGCAGGAGAAGTTCAGTAAGAAACAATAGGGAGGATGAGCTACAAGTTATGGATTATGGGTTATAAGCTATCACACTTATAGCCCATAATCCATAACTCATTTTAGCAACTTGCTGCTAAAAGTTGTATCTTTGCGTGCGAATTGCCTCTTGAGTTCAACTTATAAATGCAACTTTTTGGGTGCGGATAATAAGCAATAAAAACATTTATTTTTCAGAGAGGAAAGAGAGACAATGTCCCCCCTTTCTCTCACTCTGAATGGATAAAGTTTGCTATCTTTGCTTTAATTGTCCGTCCAAAGAAAAAAAAGTTGCAGATGAGCAAACATATAACCGAGGAACAAAGGTATGCAATTTCTATGATGTTGCAAATACCGATGAGCAAAAAAGCAATAGCGGAAGCTATCGGAGTAGATAAAAAGCACTGTTTACAGGGAGATAAAGCGCAATTGCGACGCCCGAAGTGGTAGCTATAGCATGGAGCTTGCCCAGCGAAAAGCAGACAGGCGCAAGCAGCAAAAACATCGCAAGGAAGTGCTTACACCGGCAATGAGAAAACGGATAATAAAGCTGTTGAAGAAAGGATTCAGCCCGGAGCAGATTGTCGGCAGGAGCCGCTTGGAGGGAATTGCGATGGTATCTCACGAAACGATATATCGCTGGATTTGGGAGGATAAGCGGCGGGGTGGCAAACTGCACAAATATCTTCGCAGACAAGGTCGCAGGTATGCCAAACGTGGTTCTAAAAATGCAGGGCGAGGATTTATCCCAGGCAGGGTGGATATTGATGAGCGTCCCGAGATAGTGGAACTGAAGGAGAGATTTGGTGATTTAGAGATAGATACAATTATTGGTAAGAACCACAAAGGTGCCATTCTTACCATTAACGACAGAGCAACAAGCAGGGTCTGGATACGCAAGTTGTCGGGAAAAGAAGCCATCCCGGTAGCTAAGATTGCAGTATGGGCACTGCGGAAAGTGAAAAACTTAATACACACAATTACGGCTGACAATTGAAAGGAGTTTGCAATGCACGAGGAAATTGCGCAAAAAATTGGAAATAAAATTTATTTTTGCAAACCATACCACTCATGGGAACTTGTGGTGCCAATGAAAACACCAACGGGCTTATCAGGCAGTATATCCCAAAGGGTAAGGACTTTAGTGAAGTAACCAACAAACAGATTAAGTGGATTGAAAATAAACTCAATAATCGACCTCGTAAAAGACTTGGATACCTCACGCCAAACGAAAAATTTAAACAAATTATTAATCAGAATTCTGTTGCATTTGCAAGTTGAATTCAGCCCTCTTAAAGAAATTGAAGTTATGAAAGCATATTTCATCGCCATACTTACCTTATTCACTTGTATAGCTACCGTCGTCCGGGCGCAGCAAATGTCTGAACTTGAAAACCGGATTGACAGTCTGCTCAATGGCAAGAAAGCCACCGTTGGTATAGCCGTATGGACAGACAAAGGAGACATGCTCCGGTATAACGACCATGTACACTTCCCCTTGCTCAGTGTATTCAAATTCCATGTGGCACTGGCCGTACTGGACAAGATGGATAAGCAAAGCATCAGCCTGGACAGCATTGTTTCCATAAAGGCATCCCAAATGCTGCCCAATACCTACAGCCCCCTGCGGAAGAAGTTTCCCGACCAGGATTTCACGATTACGCTTAGGGAACTGATGCAATACAGCATTTCCCAAAGCGACAACAATGCCTGCGACATCTTGATAGAATATGCAGGAGGCATCAAACATATCAATGACTATATCCGCCGGTTGAGTATCGACTCCTTCAACCTCTCGGAAACAGAAGACGGCATGCACTCCAGCTTCGAGGCTGTATACCGCAACTGGAGTACTCCTTCCGCTATGGTCCGACTACTGAGAACGGCTGATGAAAAAGAGTTGTTCTCCAACAAGGAGCTGAAAGACTTCTTGTGGCAGACCATGATAGATACTGAAACCGGTGCCAACAAACTGAAAGGTATGTTGCCAGCCAAAACCGTGGTAGGACACAAGACCGGCTCTTCCGACCGCAATGCCGACGGTATGAAAACTGCAGATAATGATGCCGGCCTCGTTATCCTTCCCGACGGCCGGAAATACTACATTGCCGCCTTCGTCATGGACTCATACGAGACGGATGAGGACAATGCGAACATCATCGCCCGCATATCACGCATGGTATATGATGCGATGAGATGAGAGAGGCAAGGGGGCTATTGGTAGCTCCTCCTATAAGTTTTGATACTCGGGTATATCCTGCAGAAAAGTATAGCTGTTGTGCTCGTAATCTATGCGGCAACAATAATGCTGAAGCCCGTTGCTGACAATCAGATAATCCACTTTCAGCACCATGTTGTAGCGGGTAATCTGGTCGAAAACCTTTTGGGTGATTTCTATTTCAGGCGCCTTGTATTCCACAATCATCCGGGCGGTAAGGTCGCGTCGATAGAGCACTGTATCACAGCGTTTCTTTGTACCGTTCAGCTGTACCTGCACCTCATTTGCCATAAGCGCCTGCGGATACCCCTTGTGAGCAAGAAGAAAGTGGACGAAGTGCTGCCGCACCCATTCTTCAGGGGTCAAGGCGACATAACGACGACGGATTACATCGAAAATAACATTTTTTCCGTTCCTTGCGGCAATTTTAGCATCGAATGCTGGTAGGTTTAACGATAACATTTACTACATTTGTAAGTTAAATAATGGTTCCCGTCTTTTGGGAACACAAATTTAATGAAATCTTATGAAAACAAAAGAAGAAATCGTAGCCAATTGGCTGCCCCGTTACACAAAGCGTAACCTGGAGGATTTTGGAGAGTACATTCTGTTGACCAACTTCAACAAGTACGTAGAGATTTTCGCAGAAAAGTTCAATGTTCCCATTCTCGGTAAAGATGCCAACATGATATCTGCCAGTGCAGAAGGAATGACCATCATTAATTTTGGTATGGGAAGTCCTAATGCCGCCATTATCATGGACTTGCTGAGTGCTATCAAGCCCAAGGCATGTCTGTTTCTGGGTAAGTGCGGCGGTATAGACAAGAAAAATAGAATAGGGGACCTCATCCTTCCCATTGCCGCCATCCGTGGCGAGGGTACCTCCAACGACTACTTCCCACCTGAAGTCCCGTCACTCCCGGCATTTATGCTGCAACGTGCCGTTTCTTCTGCCATCCGCGATTATGCCCGCGACTATTGGACAGGTACCGTATACACTACCAACCGCCGCATTTGGGAGCATGACGAGGAATTCAAGGAATATCTGAAGAAAACCCGTGCCATGGCCGTCGATATGGAAACAGCGACTCTCTTCAGTTGCGGTTTTGCCAATCATATTCCCACGGGAGCCCTTCTGCTGGTTTCTGACCAACCGATGATTCCGGAAGGTGTAAAAACCGATAAAAGCGACAATCTGGTTACCCAGAACTATGTAAAGGAGCATGTTGAAATCGGCATCGCATCCCTGCGCATGATTATTGACGAGAAGAAAACCGTAAAACATCTGAAATTCGACTGGTAATCCGTTACGGGACATCCCTCGTATAGCACTTACTTTATTATATGGCAAAACAAGAAACAACCTGTGATGATATTCTAAAAGAGTTGAGAGCCAAGCAATACCGCCCCGTCTACTATCTCATGGGCGAGGAATCGTATTACATAGACCTCATCTCCGACTATATTGTAGACAACGTTCTCACTGACACCGAAAAGGAATTCAACCTGACCGTAGTCTATGGTGCAGATGTCGATATAGCCACTGTCATCAATGCGGCCAAGCGCTATCCGATGATGTCCGAACGCCAGGTCGTAGTCGTAAAGGAAGCGCAGGCCATCCGCAACATGGAGGAGCTTTCATACTACCTGCAAAAACCGTTGAACTCCACCATTCTTGTTCTATGCCACAAACATGGGGTGCTGGACAGAAGAAAGAAGCTGGCGGCCGAAATAGAGAAGGTGGGAGTTCTATTCGAATCCAAGAAGGTGAAGGATGCCCAGTTACCGGCATTCATCACCTCATACATGAAGCGCAAAGGTGTAGACGTGGAACCTAAAGCCACTGCCATGCTGGCTGATTTCGTTGGTGCCGACCTCAGTCGCCTCACGGGAGAACTGGAAAAACTGATCATTACACTTCCAAAAGGTCATACACGCGTTACCCCCGAACAGATAGAGAAGAACATTGGAATCAGTAAGGATTATAATAACTTTGAACTTCGCAGTGCCATTGTAGAAAAAGACATACTAAAGGCCAATAAAATAATAAAATATTTTGAAGAAAATCCGAAAACAAACCCAATTCAAATGACTTTATCTTTACTTTTCGGCTTCTTTTCCAACTTGATGTTGGCTTATTATGCACCCGAAAAGACGGAGCAGGGTATTGCCAGTTTCATAGGATTAAAGACTCCCTGGCAGTCGCGCGAATACCTAAGTGCCATGCGCCGTTACAGCGGAGTAAAGACCATGCAGATAATCGGAGAAATTCGATATGCAGATGCCAAATCCAAAGGAGTAGGAAATTCCTCCCTAAGCGATGGAGATATCCTCCGGGAATTGGTCTTTAAGATTCTACATTAACTTCCATACAGCATCCTTTTCCATAAAAGGGGAAAAGCATAAAACAGACTGATTTAATATCATTATGTCATTTTTAGGGGGATTTATCCCCCTTTTTTCTATTTCGGTCCTTAGCATAGACAGTAAAATAGGAGATAATAATCATATTTACAGCAAATTACGTTCATTTATAAGCTCTGAGAATCGTGTTTTTATAACGAATCGACCAATTATACAGAAATAAAGCAAGGATTTAAGTCTTGAAGACTAGAAAATAAATAAAGCATCTTATTTTCTTATTTATGTCACATCTTTTCTCCTTTAGTAAAAAGAAGAGATGGAGCAATTCAGCTTTAAATCGTCATATATGAAATCTGTTACACTTTTCAAGAGTACAATAGTTGTAATACACAACTAGGATAATTGACTATTGTGAATTTAATACATTACATAAATATCTATATGACGGGTGTATTATAACATATGTGATATTACACTTGAAAAACACAAATGTAATAAGTAATATTTAATATCGCAAACTGATGGTTTACAAAAATAATAGAGTAGGGGTTAACCCATATAATTATAAGCAATAAATATGTATATATCAATTACATACGACGATTAATCAAATTATTAAATTATATATTATATAAAATGAGCGACAAACAAATGTAATACAGCATTTACCATCAAAAAATAACCATATAATATGCTAATAACTAGATAAATATACTATTTTATTAAACTTACGATAAATACCTATTTTACTCGTAATTTGTATTATAGCATTTGTAATGATGAATATTGTAATAACAGCATTTCATTTGTAAACTTTAAAATATTACATTTTTAATTTGCTTTTGTGATGTCAGTTTTTTTACTTTTGTAATTCAATAAATAACATGTACAATTGTAATAACACATAAACCATGAGTATAAAAGACAGGTTCAAAATGGTTATGGACCGGGAGAAACTGACAGCAGGAGCTTTTGCCGAGAGTATCGGCGTGGCCCAAGCCACCATTTCTCACATCTTGGGTCCGCGTAACAAATATCCAAGTACGGAAGTCATTCTCCGATTGCATCAACGATACAACGACATAAACTTGGAGTGGCTGCTTACCGGAAAAGGTAATATGAGTAATAATCCGGATTCACCCGAAAACGATGGATTCGACTATCCTTTATTCGCCGAGAATCCGGAAAATCTGTCCAACGGGCCGGAAGAATCTAAAAATCGCAAGGAAATTGCATTAGAGACAGCCCTAAAATCGCCTAAAGAGATTGTAAAACAAGAGATTATCTACAAAGAAAGACCTCCCAGAAAAATCACAGAAATAAGAATTTTCTTTGATGACAATACCTACGAGACTTTCAAACCGGAAAATTAAGGAATGAGAATGGAAATAGACTAACGCCCCGGCATAAAAAAGAAACGGGTTCATTTTATTCTGCACTCGGTTTACACTATCTTTGCACCCGAAAGAAAAACATCCCTCTTTATAGATATGAAAAAGTATATTTTAGATCTGACAGTGACAGAGAACCTCCGCTTGCATGCCAACTATGTGTTGTTGAAGCTGACTTCTCCGTCCCCACTTCCGGAAATGCTTCCGGGACAATTTGCAGAGATTCGCGTGGACGGCTCGCCTACCACTTTTTTGCGCCGCCCCATCTCCATCAATTATGTAGATAGACAACGGAACGAGGTATGGTTCTTAATCCAACTTGTAGGCGACGGAACCAAGCGATTAGGAGAAGCAAAAGCAGGCGATATAATCAATGTAGTGCTTCCGTTGGGAAACTGCTTCACAATGCCTGAAAAGCCCTCAGACAAGCTCTTATTGGTAGGTGGAGGTGTAGGTACAGCTCCTATGTTATATTTAGGCGAACAGCTCGCCAAGAAAGGTTGCAAGCCAACATTCCTGCTGGGTGCCAGAAGTGACAAAGATTTGCTTCAATTGGAACAATTTGCCGCCTATGGCGAGGTGTATACCACCACCGAAGATGGCAGCCACGGAGAGAAGGGATACGTAACACAACACTCCATATTAAATAAGGTGTGCTTTGAGCAGATATATACTTGCGGCCCCAAACCGATGATGATGGCAGTAGCAAAGTATGCCAAAAGTAAAGGCATCAGTTGCGAAGTATCTTTGGAAAATATGATGGCGTGTGGCATAGGCGCTTGTCTATGCTGTGTAGAAAATACAACGGAAGGTCATTTGTGCGTATGTAAAGAAGGTCCGGTTTTTAATATAAACAAACTATTATGGCAGATTTAAGTGTAAATATTGGTGAATTACAAATGAATAATCCGGTGATGACTGCATCCGGAACATTCGGATATGGTGAAGAATTCGCCGATTTCATCGAACTATCGCGAATAGGCGGTATTATTGTAAAGGGAACCACTCTTCACAAACGTGAAGGCAATCCATATCCGCGCATGGCAGAGACTCCTTCGGGTATGTTAAACGCTGTGGGACTGCAAAATAAGGGTGTTCATTACTTTGTTGAACACATCTATCCCCGCATCAAGGACATTCAGACCAACATGATTGTGAATGTTTCGGGTTCTGCCATCGAAGACTATGCCGAAACAGCCGCAATCATTAATGAACTTGACAAAATTCCTGCCATAGAATTGAACATCTCTTGCCCCAACGTGAAGCAAGGAGGAATGGCATTCGGTGTTACCGCCAAGGGCGCCGAAGAAGTGGTGAAAGCCGTGCGCTCAGTTTACAAAAAGACACTTATCGTAAAGCTCTCCCCGAACGTTACCGACATCACTGAAATAGCCCGCGCAGCCGAAAATGGCGGTGCAGACAGTGTTTCCCTCATCAATACCCTGCTGGGAATGGCTATAGACGCGGAACGCAGGCGTCCGATACTCTCCACTGTAACCGGTGGCATGTCCGGTGCGGCCGTGAAACCCATTGCCTTACGTATGGTATGGCAAGTAGCCAAAGCGGTAAAAATCCCCGTCATAGGCTTGGGAGGTATCATGAACTGGAAAGATGCTGTGGAATTCATGCTTGCAGGTGCCTCTGCCATCCAGATTGGTACGGCAAACTTCATTGATCCGGCGGTTACAGTGAAAGTGGTAGAAGGAATAAATGACTATCTTGACAGACACGGTTATCAGTCTATAAAGGATATTATCGGTGCACTCGAGGTATAAAGAATAACTAGAGATCGCCATTCGCAATATATATTCATAAAAAAGGACATTCATTGACGAATGTCCTTTTTCTTTTTATTTACATCAGTAAACTTACTCTCCCAACAAATCCGGACGCAATCTACGGGTCCTTTCCAACGACTGTTGCAGCTCCCATTCCTTAATCTTGGCCTCATGTCCGGAAAGTAAAATATCCGGAACCTTCCATCCATTGTAATCAGCGGGACGTGTATAGACCGGTGCGGCCAGCAGATTGTCCTGAAAAGAATCTGAAAGTGCAGACTGCTCATCGGAAATCACTCCCGGAATGATACGGATGATGGCATCTGCCATGACAGCCGCCGCCAGTTCTCCGCCAGTCAACACATAGTCGCCGATACTGATTTCCTTGGTGATGAGATGCTCGCGAATCCGGTAATCTATCCCTTTGAAATGCCCGCAGAGAATGATGAGATTCTGGGCAAGGGAAAGAGTATTTGCCATCGGCTGATTGAACTGCTCACCATCGGGGGTCGTAAAGATAACCTCGTCATAATCCCGCTCGGCCTTCAAGGCGTTGATACACCGCTCTATCGGCTCTATCTTCATGACCATTCCGGCAAAGCCGCCAAACGGATAATCGTCTACACGACGGTACTTATCTTCCGTATAATCACGAAGATTATGGATATGTATCTCTGCAAGCCCTTTATTTTGAGCACGTTTCATAATGGAGCAGTTAAAGAATCCCTCAATCATCTCTGGCAAAACTGTGATAATGTCAATGCGCATATAACTTTATTTTAGCTATTTCAAGCTGCAAAAGTACAAATATTCGGGGAGAAACCCGTATTTTTTGCGTTCAAACAATCCGAAAAACCCTATGACTGTAAAAAGAAAAAATAGACCAGCTCCGTGCGGAATTACACCAGCACAACTACAATTATTATGTGCTGAATGCTCCTGAAATATCCGACAAGGAGTTTGACGACCTGATGCGCGAGCTACAAGACTTAGAGAAAGAACATCCTGAATACCAAGATGATAATTCGCCCACGATGCGTGTAGGGAGTGATTTGAATAAGAACTTTACACAAGTGGCACACAAATATCCCATGCTTTCATTGGGAAACACCTATTCCGAAAACGAAGTGACCGACTTTTACGAACGGGTAAAGAAAGCGTTGAATGAGGATTTTGAAATCTGCTGCGAGCTGAAGTATGACGGTACTTCCATCTCGCTGACTTACGAGGATGGCAAACTGGTGCGTGCCGTCACCCGTGGCGACGGCGAAAAGGGCGATGACGTGACGGACAATGTAAAGACAATCCGAACGATTCCACTGGTCCTCCATGGGAATTATCCTAAATCATTCGAAATCAGAGGGGAAATCCTGATGCCCTGGGTGGTTTTCGAAGAACTGAACCGGGAAAAGGAAGCACGTGAGGAACCGCTTTTCGCCAATCCGCGCAACGCTGCTTCCGGTACCTTGAAGTTGCAGAATTCCGCCATCGTAGCATCCAGAAAGCTGGATGCTTATCTCTACTATCTATTGGGAGAGGAATTGCCCTGCGACGGCCATTACGAGAATCTGCAAGCCGCCGCCAGCTGGGGATTTAAAACATCAGAGCACACCAGAAAAGCCCACAGCCTGGAGGAAGTCTTCGAATACATCAATTATTGGGACACGGAGCGTAAGAACCTTCCGGTAGCTACTGATGGTATTGTACTAAAAGTCAACAGCTTGAGACAACAAAAGAATTTGGGATTCACAGCCAAGTCCCCCCGGTGGGCCATCGCATACAAATTCCAGGCAGAACGTGCACTGACACGCTTGAATAGGGTTACCTACCAAGTAGGACGTACCGGCGCAGTCACTCCGGTTGCCAATCTGGACCCCGTACAACTGTCCGGCACCATTGTGAAACGTGCCTCCCTGCACAATGCAGATATTATCGAGGGGCTGGACCTGCATATAGGCGACATGGTGTATGTGGAAAAAGGCGGTGAAATCATCCCCAAAATAACCGGTGTCGATAAGGATGCCCGCAGTATGCTTATCGGTGAAAAAGTGAAGTTCATCACCCATTGTCCCGAATGCGGCAGCAAACTGATACGTTTTGAAGGAGAAGCAGCCCACTATTGCCCCAATGAAACCGCTTGTCCTCCGCAGATTAAAGGGAAAATAGAGCATTTCATCAGCCGCAAAGCCATGAATATAGACGGACTGGGACCTGAAACAGTAGATATGTTCTACCGATTGGGGCTGATAAAGGATACTGCAGATTTATACCAGCTCAAAACCGATGACATCAAGAACCTGGAACGGATGGGCGAAAAATCGGCAGAAAACATAGTCAACGGTATTGCGGCAAGTAAAGAAGTGCCATTCGAAAGAGTGCTCTTTGCACTGGGCATACGCTTCGTGGGAGAAACGGTTGCCAAGAAAATAGCCAAGTCCTTTACGGACATCGAAGAACTGGAAAACGCAGACCTCGAAAAGCTGAAAAACATCGATGAAATCGGTGAAAAAATAGCGCAGAGCATTATAACCTACTTCTCCAATCCTGCCAACAGAGAGCTGGTGGAACGGCTGAAATCGAACGGTCTGCAACTCCACCGGACGGAAGAAGACCTCAGCGGATACACCGACAAACTGGCAGGCCAGTCCATCGTCATCAGCGGCGTATTCACCCACCACTCACGGGACGAATACAAAGAGATGATTGAAAAGAACGGTGGGAAAAACGTCGGCAGTATCTCCTCCAAAACCAGCTTTATCCTGGCCGGAGAAAATATGGGACCTGCCAAACTGGAGAAAGCGCAGAAACTGGGAGTAAAGATTATGAGCGAAGATGAGTTTTTGGCATTGCTATCCTAACAAATTTCCACAAAAAGCTTTTTTATGGCTTATATTTGTAGGGTAAATCGAAAAAATTCGTACTTTTGCGAGTCATTTAATTAGAGATTACTTTATAATACTCATGATACAGACAAGATTGAAAGGAATGGGGGTAGCGCTGATTACTCCATTTAAAGAGGATGAAAGCGTTGATTACGATGCGTTGATACGTTTGGTGGACTATCAACTTCAAAACAATACTGATTTTTTGTGTGTGCTGGGCACCACAGCAGAAACTCCGACACTGACGGAAGAAGAAGAAAAAGAAAATCAAGAAAATGGTCATCGAGCGAGTGAACGGAAGAATTCCTATCCTGCTGGGCGTAGGTGGAAACAACACCCGGGCCATAGTGGAAACACTGAAAAATGACGATTTCACCGGAGTAGATGCCATTCTATCCGTCGTTCCATATTACAACAAGCCATCGCAAGAAGGTATATATCAGCATTATAAGGCCATTTCTGAAGCAACGGATTTGCCGATTGTGCTTTATAATGTCCCCGGTCGTACCGGCGTGAACATGAAGGCAGAAACAACCCTGCGCATTGCACGTGATTTCAAGAATGTGATAGCCATCAAAGAAGCTTCGGGCGACATCACGCAGATGGACGACATCATCAAAAACAAACCGGCCAATTTCGACGTTATTTCGGGCGATGACGGCATCACCTTCCCTCTGATTACCCTGGGGGCCGTCGGCATTATCTCGGTCATCGGAAACGCGTTCCCACGTGAGTTCAGCCGTATGGTACGTCTGGCACTGCAAGGGGACTATGCCAATGCATTGACCATTCACCACAAATTTGCCGAATTATTCAAGCTTCTGTTTGTAGACGGCAACCCTGCCGGAGTAAAAGCCATGCTGAATGTAATGGGAATGATTGAGAACAAGCTCCGCCTGCCATTGGTGCCGACCAGAATCACTACTTTCGAAGCCATGCGCAAGATTCTGGATGAATTGAACATCAAATGCTAAGGCCTTATACCGCCCCTATAGGATATTAATTTCCAGTATACAACATATTAATATCAGATATGCAAGGAGTTAATTTTGTGGAAACACGGAATTAACTCCTTCTTTTTTTCCTATGTGACTATATTTATCAGTACAATAATCCCAAAACAGTCTACTGATTACGTTATAAAGCAAAAAGACATCTGGTTAAATCGAGAAAAAGACATCTCTAGCTCAATCAAGACAAGACTATTATTTCAGCTAATCTATTAGTTCACAACACTGAACACTTTGTTTCAGCAGAGAAAAACACTTTGTTTTTATATGATGGAACAAAGTGTTCTGTCAAGGGAAACAAAGTGTTCTCCATAATGAAACAAAGTGTTTAGTTAAGGGAAACAGTTTGTTTCATTATAGAGAACACGCGCCAGTGCCATACAAGGGGAGAACATCAACTATATGCCATTGCTGTAAAAAACAACAAAGAACCTCCGCAAGTTTTCTTGCGGAGGTTCTTTGTGATCGCGACAGGATTCAAACCTGTAACCGGCTGATCCGTAGTCAGCTACTCTATTCAGTTGAGCTACGCGACCCTTAAAAAAATTATGAAAACTTGTGACCGCGACAGGATTCAAACCTGTAACCGGCTGATCCGTAGTCAGCTACTCTATTCAGTTGAGCTACGCGGCCTCTTTGTTTAACGGGTGCAAAGATACGGACTTTTTCCGAATTAGCAAACGATATACAAACTTTTTTGAAGAAATTTATTCGACAAAGCGATAATTAAACAACTGCCAGCCGATGGTCATCCCCACATTCCACTCCCTTCTCGGTGAGCTATAATGATTTACATAAGCAGAGATGGCTCCGAAGGGCAAATGACAAATAACAGAAACTTCTCCCATATACTCAAAGCGGGAGAATGCTTTTCCATAATATGCTTTATTCAATGCATTCTTTTTTATCGGAAAAATCGGTGTAAAGCCATAAAATTCTGTCCGGAACTGGAACATGTCGTTCAAAACATATATGGGTTTGATACCGGCAGCCACATACTGGTTGGCACGAAAAGCTTCATTGTACATCAGTTTACTATGCGGAGTCGGTGCAAATTCTCCTGCCTGCATCATGGTTGCCGTATAATTCTCAGAGAAATTTTTCGACGAATACAGTGCTTCTGCCATCCATCCCAGGGTGAACTTCGGCCCCATTGTGTGATATGCCTCTTTCATATAAGAAATTTGCAACCATGATTGCCGTTCTTGCGGAGAAGGACTGTACCCTTCTTGCGGATTCCCCGGTTCAAATCTTTCCCTCCCGGTAAATACCTGGGCTATCAGTTTCTCCAGATAGCCTTTTGTCGCGTATTGCCGCGTATTCAGGGTACTCCCATAGAAACCGATGGAACCTCCCAAAAGTTTGTAGGTACTTCTGTCCGAACGGTCCTTATCGAAATCTATTACGCTGGATTGAAAGTAGTTATCTTCCAGTTGGCCATATCCCAGACTGAACTCCGCACGCTTATTGGCCAAAAACGGCAAGGCAACCATCAACTTCACAAAACGTTCGTCCTTTGAATTGAATGAAGGTTTGTCATTCCTGGAAAACAGCTTGTCCTTCTTGTAGTAATCGAAGGTACTGATTGAAGCAATAAAACGAAAGGACGTAGGTATGTTGGTAGGCAAATCAATCTTACCCATCAACTGGGCATTATTATAAATCTTACCCAACTGACCGTCAAAAGTGATTTCCTTGGAATAATAATTCAAGTTCTGATATCCTATTCCCAAATAGATTTGATTTGAGCTCGTGGTAGAGGCACTGCCCCCCAGACGCACGGAAAAATTATCCTCCATCTTCACCTTCAAATGCAGCTCATACAAATCGGATTCCGAATCATACACAGCATGAGGAACTATTTCCGAAATCATATTATCTGCCAGCAAACGAAAATACCCGCGCTTCAAGTCTTCATAAGTAAAGACTTCATGCTCTTCATCATGGAACTCTTTTTTGATGTAGGCTTGCTGTTGGGCATTCGCCCCTTCAATAATAATATCCCGAAAACGGAATTGAGGCAGGTTACTCCGGAAGACAAGGCGCCTCAAACGCACATTATCAGCATTCACCCTACGGTGAACACGGCTTTTGATGGAATCCATCATATTAAGAGTACGGTTGTAGCCTATATCGTGCAATTCCTGCAGACGGTCAAAATCCAGCAGGTTGACATCATCGTACTTGAAGGTCATGACTATGCCCAATGAGTCCGGAATGGAATAATCGGTCTTCTGCATAATCATATTCTCCAATTGGCTCATCAGGTCATTCTCCTTCGGCTTACCGGGATTTGCCGCCACCACACTGCCAATGATGACATCCGGATGAAAATCCTCCCGCATCACATCCGTAGGGAAATTATTGTAAATGCCGCCATCATAAGCAAGCGTACTGTCTATTTCTATCGGTTTGAAGACAAATGGAAAGCTCATGGAAGCACGTACCGCATCTCCCAAATCCCCTTTACTCAATACCAATGGCTTTTTATTGTACACATCGGATGCTATACAGCGAAAAGGAACAAACAGTTTGTTGAAATTACCGCCACATGCAGCCGTAGCACGTGCAAACAATTCCACAAATACCAGGTTCATCTGTATGGGGTTGACCATGCTTGTGGGAAGTATCTGGGGCTTTATATGCAGCGAGTCCCTAAAAGCAAAACGGATATTAAAAAATTCCGGTGAAGGACGATTCTTCTTAAAATAATACTCGTATTTAGGCTCCACTTTGCCCGAATACCAACGCTTAAAGTCGGGAGAGCGCAACAGCGCCTCCATATCGTCTCGGGGAATACCCCATAGCATACAGAGAACCGATGATAGCTCCCATAGAGGTTCCGGTTATATAATCAATGGGGATATTATTCTCTTCCAAAGCCCGGATAATGCCTATATGAGTCATGCCTTTTGCTCCACCGCCACTCAGTACAAGCCCCACTTTCTGAGCTTGTAAAATAAAGCCACATAGAAGAAACGAAAAAAACAATAAAACTCTTTTCATAACTATGCTATTCCGAGTAAGATAAATGTTCATTGCCCCAAATATAAACAATAGTTTCTAAAAATGCCGTATTCAACGAAGAAAATCACACCCTAATTGGTGAAAATGAATAAAAAAAGGGTATTGCGACTCCGAAGAATCACAATACCCTTGCATATATTAAATGCAAATTTAAAGGGGCTTATTTTATCAGGTCAATGCTTCTCTTGACAAAGTTGTTCAAAGCTTCACCTTTCAACATACCATTCTGCAGCAGTGCCAAATCTATCAGTTGACGGACAACCTTATTCTTGGCAGCATAATCGGCGAAGATGCCTTCTTTCTGTGTTTTCAGTTCGTCCCACTTCTTATCCAGCTCATTCACTTTATCCTTTTCGGCAGTCGGTATATCCTCATCTTTCTTGCCTTCCTGCTTCTTTTTCAGGTCAGTACGCTGCTTGTTCACTTCATCCATCTCTGCCTGAACCGGAGCAACGGCAGCAGCACATTCCTTATCTTCATCTGCCAGAACTTCTTTTACCAGCTTATGGTCTGAATTCAATACCAGGTTAAACATATCCGGCATTTCGCCATAGAAGCTCATTCCAGCCTGGATATTCGCCATTTCCTTCATACGGCGCATGTACTCGCTCTGAGTTATCATGATAGGAGTGGCATTTTCGCCCAAAGCCTGCGCCGTGATGTTGAACTCCGTCTTATCCATCTTGGGCAACTGGCTCTTGAAGATGGAAGAAAGAACTTCCTGCTTGCCGGCTTCCAACGCTTCGTTCTTCTTGTCTTCCTTGACAATCAGATTATCAATAATATCGCTGTCTACACGAGTGAAGCGAACCTTTTCGAACTTCTGTTCCAACATGCTCACCACCGCAATGTCCAGCTGCCCATCCATCAACAGCACATTGTATCCTTTATTCGTAGCGGCCTCTATGTAGCTGTATTGTTCATCTTTATTGTTGGCATACAGATAAATCAGATTTCCATCCTTATCCGTCTGGTTATCTTTAATCAACGTCTTATACTCTTCGAAAGTATAATATTTGCTGTCTGTATCGGTGAAAAGGGCAAAATCCTTGGCTCTATCATAGAAATCTTCCTGCGTAAGCATTCCGTAGTTGATGAAGATTTTCAAGTCATTCCACTTTTCCTCAAACTGTTTACGGTCATTTTTGAAGATAGACTGCAAACGGTCTGACACCTTCTTCGTGATATATGTAGAAATCTTCTTCACGTTGGCGTCGCTCTGCAAATAAGAACGGGAAACGTTCAATGGAATGTCCGGAGAATCGAGCACACCATGCAGCAGGGTCAGGAAGTCGGGTACAATACCTTCCACCGAATCCGTCACATATACCTGGTTGCAATAGAGCTGAATCTTATTCTTGTTCAACTCGATGTTGCTCTTCACTTTGGGGAAGTACAGAATACCGGTAAGGTGGAACGGATAATCCACATTCAGATGAATCCAGAATAAAGGTTCGTCGGACATCGGATACAGGTCACGATAGAACTTCTTATAATCTTCATCCTTCAGTTCGCTGGGTTTCAATGTCCACAACGGATTGCTGTCATTGATGATGTTATCTTCGGCAGTTTCAACCTGCTTGCCGTCTTTCCATTCTTTCTTCTTGCCGAATGCAACCGGGATAGGGAGGAAGCTGCAATACTTCTTCAACAAAGAGGAAATGCGCGCTTCTTCAAGGAATTCCTTGCAGTCATCGTCTATGTAAAGAACGATATCCGTACCACGTTCTGCCTTATCAGTGTCTTCAATCGTAAACTCCGGACTGCCATCGCATGTCCACTTTACAGCCTGGGCGCCTTCCCGATAGGATTTAGTGATGATTTCGACTTTCTTGGCAACCATAAAAGCCGAATAGAAACCCAATCCAAAATGGCCGATGATGGCGTTGGCATCGTTTTTATATTTCTCAAAGGAAGTCATTGGCGCCAGAGAAAGCTATCTGGTTAATATACTTGTCTATTTCTTCAGCCGTAAGACCTATACCATGGTCGGACACCGTAATGGTATCTTTTCCCAGCGAGACATGTACGGTTAAATCGCCAACTTCACCCTTGAACTCACCGATAGAGGAGAGTGTTTTCAACTTCTGCGTAGCATCTACGGCATTAGAAACTAACTCGCGGAGAAAAATTTCATGATCGCTGTACAAGAACTTTTTGATAACGGGGAAGATATTCTCAGTAGTTACCCCAATATTACCTTTTTGCATACTACATTTATATTTTTTAGATTTATATTTTTAATTATTCCGGCAGATATAGCACAAAAAAAATGCCAGCCCATAAGGACTGACATTTTGACGGTTTTTATAAAGAACTGCTTATGCCTTCTTGATGCTCAGCTCATCTTTTTCTTTGTCTACTGATACATTTACCGTATCACCCGGCTGTAACTCTGCCGCCACTATCAGCTCGGAAAGTCCATCCTCCAAGTGGTTCTGAATGGCGCGCTTCAATGGGCGCGCACCAAACTGTACATCGTACCCTTTCGAAGCAAGGAATGTCTTTGCATCATCCTCCACAACCAGCTTGTAACCAATTGCTTCAACCCGTTCGTACAAACCTTTCAGCTCAATGTCCACAATCTTTGTGATGGCCTCCAAAGAGAGCTGGTCGAAAGTAATGATTTCATCCAAACGATTCAAGAATTCGGGAGCAAAAGTCTTGTTCAGAGCCTTTTGTATCACACTGCGCGAATGTTCATTGTCATCCGTGCGGTTTTGCGCCGCAAAACCTACGCCACGGCCAAATTCCTTCAACTGCCGCGTACCGATATTGGAGGTCATAATGATAACCGTATTCTTGAAATCGATGGTTCTGCCATAATTGTCAGTCAAACGGCCTTCATCCAGTACCTGAAGCAAGATGTTGAACACGTCCGGATGGGCTTTCTCAATCTCATCCAGCAAGACAATGGAATACGGCTTGCGACGCACCTTTTCAGTCAACTGGCCGCCTTCCTCATAGCCCACATATCCCGGAGCGGCACCAATCATACGAGATACGGTGTATTTCTCCATATACTCGCTCATATCGATACGTATCAAGGCATCGGCAGAGCCAAACATATATTTTGCCAATTGCTTTGCCAAATGCGTCTTACCCACACCAGTAGGGCCAAGGAACATAAAAGTTCCGATGGGATGGTTCTGGTCTTTCAACCCTACACGGCTACGCAAGATTGCTTTGGTAAGTTTCTCTATCGCAGCATCTTGAGCTATCACCTTCGCCTGTAGTTCTTCCTTCATTCCGGCCAGTTTAAGTCCTTCTGCCTGCGCCATGCGCTGTACGGGTACACCGGACATCATTGAAATAACATTGGCTATTTCCTCTTCACCTACCGTTTGGCGGTCATCCTTCAAACGGGCTTCCCACTCAACCTTCATCTCCTCCAAGCGGACAGAAAGTTCCTTCTCACGGTCGCGGTAGCTGGCAGCCAGCTCAAAATTCTGTGACTTTACAGCTTCAGCCTTCAGGCTACGTGCCTCTTCAATCAGCTTTTCCTGTTCCTCAATTTCTTTCGGAACATTAATATTCGTCAAATGCACACGCGAACCCGCCTCGTCCAAAGCATCAATAGCTTTATCCGGGAAGTTGCGGTCGGTTATATAGCGTGCTGACAACTTGACACATGCTTCCAAGGCTTCATCCGTGTAGCTCACGTTATGATGGTCTTCATACTTCTCCTTGATATTCTTCAATATCTGAAGCGTTTCTTCAGCTGTGGTAGGCTCTACAATCACCTTTCTGGAAACGACGTTCCAAAGCACCGTCTTTCTCGATATTCTTTCTGTATTCATCGAGAGTGGTAGCTCCAATACACTGTATTTCACCACGCGCTAAAGCTGGTTTCAGCATATTGGCAGCATCCATGGAACCGGCAGCAGCACCGGCACCTACAATCGTATGGATTTCATCGATGAAAAGGATGACATTCGGATTTTTCTGCAACTCGTTGATGATAGAGCGGATACGTTCCTCAAACTGACCACGGTATTTTGTTCCCGCCACCACAGAGGCCATATCAAGCATCACCACGCGCTTTTCAAACAAAATGCGCGAAACTTTCTTTTGCACAATACGCAATGCCAAACCCTCTACGATGGCAGATTTTCCGACTCCAGGTTCACCGATAAGCACCGGATTGTTCTTCTTACGGCGGCTCAAGATTTGCGCCAGACGTTCAATCTCGCGTTCGCGACCCACAACCGGGTCCAGCTTGCCTTCTTCGGCAGCCCGCGTCATGTCTACGCCGAAATTGTCCAGCACAGGAGTATCATTGGACGGCTTTCTGGATGCAGCCTGTGCAGCCGAAGCCGAACCAGCTCCCCCAGTACGGGAGGAGCGGGACATATTCATATCTTCTTCATCCTCTTCATCATCCTCGGTGAATCCCATTCCCGCATTCGGATTGGTCGATTTCATCGAAAGCTGTTCAAATACAGCCTGATAATCCACCCGGTGTTCTTCCAAAACAGTTGCAGCAAGATTGTCGCCATCTTTCAAGATAGCCAGCAATACATGTTCCGTATCGGCAGTTGCACCTTTCAGCAAACGCGCTTCAAGCATACACATCTTCAATATCTTAGCCGTCATCGGGGACAAGGGCACTTCAGCGTCCGGCAAGAGAGTATCGTCCTCGGCATCCTTTAGGAAACCCTCCAGACGACTTTTTACTCGTTTTAAATCTATATCAAGTTTCAACAATATTTCAATAGCTTTTCCTCCGCCATCACGCAGCATGCCGAGCAGAAGGTGTTCCGGACCAATATAGCGATTTCTCAATCGATTGGCTTCTTCCTTGCTATAAGTAATTATGTCTGAAACTCTTTGTGAAAATTGATTGTTCATATTTTATAATTCTCCTCAATTAAAAAGGTTATCCACGACAAAGATACGCATTTATTAATTCAGCGTATCATATTTAACTGATTTAATAGTATACAAATCCCGTGCCATAAATTTCAAATCTGTTTTTCCACTTTATACCTTATATATTAATAGCAATTTGGTGAGGAAGGGAGGGAGTACTTCCATATTTATGTTGCAGGCAACAAAGTTTATGGAGGAAAACTTTTGTATATCGTAAAAAAGCAGTACTTTAGCGTGGTTTTTCACGAACCCGAAAATGTATAATTAATAATCTTTTTAAATGCTTGAACAAGACAGAATTATAAAGATTAACATCGAGGAGGAAATGAAGTCATCGTACATTGACTACTCTATGTCGGTCATTGTTTCACGTGCCCTTCCGGATGTTAGAGATGGTTTTAAACCCGTTCACCGAAGAATTCTTTTCGGAATGATGGGATTAGGAAATACCTCCGACAAACCTTATAAAAAATCAGCCAGAGTTGTAGGTGAAGTATTAGGTAAATATCACCCTCATGGCGACTCGTCCGTTTACGGAGCTCTTGTACGTATGGCTCAGCCTTGGGCAATGCGTTACATGTTGGTAGATGGACAAGGTAACTACGGTTCAGTAGACGGTGACAGTGCTGCTGCCATGCGTTATACAGAGTGTCGTTTGCGAAAAATTGGTGAAGACATGATGACAGACCTTGAGAAAGAGACTGTTGACATGCAGAACAATTTCGATGACTCTTTGCAAGAGCCTACCGTCATGCCGGCCCGTATTCCGAATCTTTTGGTAAATGGTGCATCTGGTATTGCCGTAGGTATGGCTACCAATATGCCGACCCATAATCTATCTGAGGTTATTGACGCTTGTATTGCATACATTGAAAACAATGACATCGATATAGAAGAGCTGATGACGTATGTCAAAGCTCCTGATTTCCCGACCGGAGGCTATATATACGGTATGAGCGGTGTTCGCGAAGCCTATCTCACGGGACGCGGACGTGTCATAATGCGTGCTAGAGCCGAAATTGAGACTGGTTCGACGCACGATAAAATCGTTGTGACAGAAATTCCCTATGGTGTCAACAAAGCTGAATTGATTAAGAATATAGCCGATCTGGCCAACGAAAAGAAAATTGAAGGTATTGCCAATGCTAATGACGAATCCGACCGTGAAGGTATGCGTATCGTTATTGATGTAAAACGTGATGCAAATGCCAGCGTTGTACTCAACAAGCTCTACAAGATGACAATGCTGCAGACATCTTTTGGTGTGAACAATGTTGCATTGGTACATGGCCGTCCACGCCTGTTGAATCTGAAGGATTTGATAAAATACTTCGTTGAGCACAGACACGACGTAGTCATCCGCCGTACTCAGTATGATTTGCGCAAGGCCAAAGAACGTGCACATATTCTGGAAGGATTAATCATTGCATCTGATAATATCGACGAAGTAATCAAGATTATCCGTGCTGCTAAAACCCCGAATGATGCTATATCAGGTTTGATGGAGCGATTCCAACTCAGTGAAATTCAGTCACGTGCCATTGTTGAAATGCGTTTGCGTCAGCTCACAGGATTGATGCAAGACCAGCTGCACGCCGAATATGAGGAAATTCAGAAGCAGATTGCTTATTTGGAAGAAATCCTTGTCAATGACGAACTCTGCCGCAAAGTCATTAAAGATGAACTGATTGAAGTAAAAGAGAAGTATGGTGACGAACGTCGCTCGGAAATTGTCTATTCATCAGAAGAATTCAATCCGGAAGACTTCTATGCAGATGATGAAATGATTATCACCATCTCGCACATGGGATACATCAAACGCACACCGCTGAGCGAATTCCGTGCGCAAAACCGTGGTGGGGTAGGCTCCAAAGGTACCGAAACCCGCGATGCAGACTTTGTAGAGCATATTTATCCTGCAACCATGCATAATACCATGATGTTCTTTACACAGAAAGGTAAGTGTTACTGGCTGAAGGTATACGAAATCCCCGAAGGTACTAAGAATTCGAAAGGTCGTGCCATCCAGAATTTGTTGAATATCGACTCTGACGATGCTGTAAACGCCTATTTGCGCGTGAAGAACCTGAACGACCAAGAATTTATCAACAGCCATTATGTCTTGTTTTGTACTAAGAATGGTGTCATTAAGAAAACATTGCTTGAGCAGTATTCACGTCCTCGCCAAAATGGTGTAAATGCTATCACTATCCGTGAAGACGACCGTGTAATCGAAGTGCGTATGACAAACGGCGACAATGAAATCATCATTGCCAACCGTAACGGACGTGCCATTCGTTTCCATGAAAGTGCTGTGCGCGTTATGGGACGTACTGCCACCGGTGTACGTGGTATGACATTGGATGAAGACGGTCAAGACGAAGTAGTAGGTATGATATGCATCAAAGATCCTGAAGCGGAAACAATTATGGTTGTATCGGAACAAGGATATGGCAAACGTTCGGATATTGAAGATTATCGCAAGACCAATCGTGGAGGTAAAGGTGTGAAAACAATGAATATCACCGATAAAACGGGTAAATTAGTAACTATCAAGTCTGTTACAGATGAAAATGACTTGATGATTATTAATAAATCCGGTATTACCATCCGTCTGAAAGTCGCCGATGTTCGTATCATGGGACGTGCTACACAAGGTGTGCGTCTAATCAACCTTGAGAAACGTAATGACGAAATCGGCTCTGTATGTAAAGTCACTTCAGAAAATGAAGAGGAACTTATAGAGGAGGGGGAAGAAAATACCCTTGAAAGCCCCTCAGAACGAGGTAAACAATGAAAATGAAGAATAGACATAATATTAATTTAAATTTTCTACAATCATGAAAAGAGTATTATTTTCAATGGTTTTACTACTTGTCGCAAGCTTTACTTTCGCCCAAGAAAAGAACGTAAAAGAGGCTAAAAGTATTGCTAACGGAGTAAATCCTGACTTTGCCAAAGCAGAGGAACTGATAAATCAGGCTTTAACCAATCCCGAAACAAAGGACAATGCCGAAACGTGGGATGTAGCAGGTCTTATCCAAAGAAAAAGAAGTGAGAAAGAAATGGAAAATGCCTATCTGAGAAAACCTTATGACACTCTTCAGGTATATAATAGCGCATTGAACATGTGTAAATTCTACTTCAAATGTGACGAATTGGCACAAATTCCCAATGAAAAGGGCAAAATCAAGAATAAATATAGAAAATCTAATTCTGCTACAATTTTAGCAGAACGCGGTAATCTGATCAATGGCGGTATCCAATTCTTTAATTTGGCCTCACAGAAAGAAGGCGATGCAGCCAATGAAGACAATAAAAAAGCATTAGATTTCTTTGCAACATACATTGATATTGCTATCAACCCGATGTTTGAAAAGGAAAATCTATTACAAACAGATACTATTTTACCACAGATTGCATATTATGCAAGTTTGGCAGCGGCTAAAATGGAAGATTACCCTAGCGTTCTGAAATATGCTCCTTATGCGCAAGATGATAAAGAAGTTGGGAAATACGCAATGGAATTTATCTCTACTGCATTGAAAGCTGAAGGTGATACTGTTAAATGGATTGCTTCTTTAAAAGAAGGTTTGCAGAAATATCCTGAACATTCATTCTTCTTCGGTCACTTGATTGATTATTATAGCAATAATAATAAATACGATGAAGCTATGCAGTTTGCTGATGATATGTTGGCTAAAGATCCTAATAATACATTCTATCTGTATGTAAAAGGATATCTTTATCATAATATGTACACTAACCTGAAAAATGAAAAGAAAGAGCAAGAAGCTGCAGATGCACTCAATAATGCTATCAAGTATTATACTAAGACAACAGAAATAGATCCTAACTACGCAGAAGCATTTTCTAATTTAGGTTTGATCTACTGTCTGCAAGCACAAGACTTCTCAGAGAAAGCAACAGCAGGATGTAAATGATCCTAAGTATAAAGAAGATCAAGCAACTTTGAAAGCTTTCTATGAAAAAGCAAAACCTTGCTATGAAAAAAGCAAGAGCATTGAAGCCTGACCAAAAAGATTTATGGTTGAATGGTTTATACCGAGTATACTACAATTTGGATATGGGACCTGAATTCGAAGAAATCGAAAAAATGGTTCAATAAACACACCAATAGTTTTTTAATAAAAAGCCTAATCAACATGGTTGATTAGGCTTTTTATTTTTGGAGCTTCGTATTAAATACTTAATTTTCATAATAGGGAAGTATAATAATCTGGTCCAGTGAATACTAGTATTATATATTAAACATAATACCGATTATTTCTCAATTCTCCTTGCTATATTTGCAACGCCGCCGAGAGATAGCTAAACAAGTGGTGTTGTTGGTGAACGGTAAAGCGGTAAACTATGCGTGTTGCATAAGGCAGATTTCGGTCTGCCTTTTTCATTATCAAAAAAGTGAATATTATGGAAAAGTATTGTATCTCAGTAGATTGGCTGCAAACGTTCTGCCATGCCGCACCGATCAT